>OCVV012838224.1_pt1 | contig 42479 bp, 41 predicted proteins | sample 1539721 | NCBI WGS metagenome assembly OCVV01 (sample SAMN02144230, study PRJEB22623) | gut metagenome | biome: sheep rumen | host: Ovis aries | place: New Zealand | reverse complement strand
AACCCATTCTGCTATGTTGCTGAACACCCATAGTATAATGGCGAATCCACGTTGCTACAAATGTGAGGTCACTTCATATTATCTAAAGGGCTTAGATCTCTTTATATACAGGTAACTGCTGATATCTCTAATGCAGAAACAAGAGAAAGAGAAATACGACCATATTTTAAACTGAATGATCAAGTACTAAAGCTACTTGTTGTAAATAAACCAATTAAAGAAACTATGGATGAAAATGGCTTCACTATAATAGGGATTGCTGATTTTTTAATTCGATACATTTAATGAGAGTCGTTTAATGTGGAAATATTAAAATGAGGGGGACATGTTAAAACTTTTCTTCGGGAACCGGATCTTTGGCCTGAACGGCGTAAGCCTGACCCAGCTGGTTGTTGAAATTATTGTGGCCGGGATCTGTCTCATTCTGTATGCGGCGAACAAGCCGGAGAGATTAACGGCGTCCGCCGTCATAATATGATATGCTATTGCTGATACTTTAACGGATTTACGAAGAAAGTTTCTTTGGAGGATGAGTGATGCGTATCAGAAGAGCAGAAGAAAAAGATATTCCGCGGCTGCATGAACTGCTGGGGCAGGTATTGCAGATCCATGCGGACATCCGGCCGGATATTTTTATTCCGGGAACGACAAAGTACACGGACGAAGAGCTTCGTAACATGATTCACGACGATCAGAACCCGATTTATATCGCGGCTGATGAGCAGGACATCTGCGAAGGGTACGCGTTCTGCCAGCTCCTGCAGCAGCCCTTTTCCAACAATATGGTACCGTTCCTGTCGCTTTTTATCGACGATTTATGTGTTGATCAGAAGACCAGAGGACAGCATGTCGGCGAGAGCCTGTTCGAGTTTGTCAAGCAGGAGGCGAAGAGGCTTGGCTGCTATGAGGTGCAGCTAAATGTGTGGGATGGCAACACATCAGCTGAAAAGTTCTACGAAAAGATGGGGATGAAGACCAAGGAGCGGCGCCTGGAGTATATTCTTGTATGAGTGCTGCCAAACATATGACATTTTTCAAAAAAAACTTTGAAATTCGGCCAAAATTGGATTATAAATAAATTACAACGAGTTGCACAACTGCGTAAATCCAGTTGAAGCAACTCGTTTTTTTTTAGCAGTACACAATAGTCCTGTCAGAGACTGTCCGGACTGTAAAAATGAATAACACATGAAAAACAGCGTGTAGCCATTGGCATAAATCCAGCCGATGACCACACGCTGTTTTTTAGGAAAGTGAGGGTAAAATGGAAGAAACAAACAGCCGGTTTTTAGGGGAGGCACCTGTTGAAAGCTTAATGCAAAGGTACGCAATCCCCTGCATCATCTCGCTCCTGGTAGGGGCCCTGTACAACATTGTCGACCAGATATTTATCGCAAATGCCACGTACTTGGGATCTTATGGAAACGCTGCCAACACGGTCGTATTTCCTCTTACGGTCATTGCACTGGCTGTTGCGGTAATGATCGGTGACGGCTGCTGTGCTTATGTCAGCCTGAGCCTTGGAAGAAAAGAGCCTGCCACAGCAAAAAGAAGTGTTGGCAATGCAATCATTATGGTTGTTGTCAGCAGCCTGATCCTGACAGGTATTTATCTGAATTTTATGGATCAGATTCTTGCTATGTTCGGAGGAACAGTAAATGCGGAAACCTTCCGGTATTCCAGAGAATACTTTTACTACATAGCATTGGGAATTCCATTCTATATGTTTGGACAGGCTCTGAATCCGATCATACGATCCGATGGGAGTCCGAAATTTGCCATGGCTTCCACTCTGGCAGGAGCAGTGCTGAATATTATCCTGGATCCTGTCTTCATCTTCGTTTTTAAATGGGGCATGATGGGAGCCGCAGTTGCAACGGTCATCGGACAGATTGTGACAGCAGTTCTCGCAGTCTGGTATATTCTGCACATGAAGCTTGTAAAGCCTTCAAAAAAGGATTTCAAATTAAGCGGAAAAATCTGCAGAAGAACATTACTGCTCGGTATCACAAGTTTCCTTTCCCAGATATCTCTGGTTGCGGCCATGGCTGCAATCAATAATATGATCCGAAAGTACGGAGCACTTGATGCAGTATTCGGACAGGAACAGTATGCCCAGATTCCTATGGCTGTCGTCGGAATCGTTATGAAATTTTTCCAGATTGTTATCTCAATCGTTGTAGGCATGGCAGCAGGCTGCATCCCTATCGTTGGATATAACATGGGGGCTGGAATGAAACAGAGGGTTCGAAAACTGCTTACAAAATTACTGATTTCAGAAGCTGTTGTCGGCGGTGTGTCACTTATCATTGTTGAAGTATTCCCTCTTCAGCTGATCGGAATCTTCGGAGCTGCCAATGAGAGCTCTTATTATACTGATTTCGCGCTGAAGGCCTTCAGAATCTATCTGTGCATGATGGTTCTTGCCTGCGTGAATAAGGCCTGCTTCATTTTTCTTCAGGCAATGGGAAAAGCAATGGAGTCTACAATGCTTTCCATGGTCCGTGAGATTGTGTTTGGCGTGGGATTTGCACTGCTACTTCCGCATTTCTTCGGATTGGACGGGGTACTGTATTCCATGCCGTTGTCAGATATTCTGACTTTTATCATTGCACTGATTCTGATCACAGCAACGTATCGTGAATTAAGACAGGAGGTTTCAATAAATGGCTAACAGAGTGATTACGATCAGCCGTGAGTTCGGCAGCGGCGGACGAACTATCGGCAGGAAGTTGCCGAAAGACTTGGCATTTCGTGCTATGACGCAGAACTCATTCAGAAAATCGCAGACGAAAGCGGCTATTCAACAGAATTTATTCAGCAGGAGGGAGAAAGATTCTTCTCAGGGATAAAGCCGACTGTCTGAATGTTTTCATACATGCAAGCATGGAGAAACGGGCTGAACGTATTGTTCGGGAATATGGAGAGAGCGTGAAGACACCGGAACGCCCTCAGTTCCACCTCTCTGATACTATCTGAAAAATAATTCAGCGGATCACAAAAAGTATGAAAAAAGTTCATACTTATCTTTCCTGTACCCATTGTTTATGATGGAATCACAGGAAAGGAGTTCACGATGAATAAAAAGAAAAGCGCATGGGATAAAGTACCAAAAGCTGTTTGGCTCCTGCTTTCGCTTGGCGTTGCCATCGCTCTCTGGCTGTTCGCGGCTTATCGTTGGCCGATTGTTTTTGCCAGTCCGAAAAAGGTGCTGAATGCCTTTATCTCCAAAGGAATTGATTCACCGATCCTCTGGGAACACATCTGGGGTTCCCTGTCCAGAGTGCTGTCAGGCTTCGGCATTGCGTTTGTCCTGGCAATTCCGACCGCGTTTCTGATGGCCTGGTACGAACCGTTCTGCAGGATCGTCGAGCCATGGATACAGTTTGTCAGAAACATTCCGCCTCTCGCGTATGTTTTCCTGATTACGGCGGCACTTGGCGTCGGCAATATTGGCAAAGTCACGGTAATCGTGATCGCGTCTTTCCTCGTACAGGTTGTTACCGTGTATCAGGGCGTCAAAGGTGTTGACGCGACGCTGATCAAGGCGGCGAGAGTGCTCGGCGCCGGCAACCGGGATATCTTCTTCAAGATCATCATTCCGGCATCGACACCGTACATTCTGGTAGCTGCAAGGTTAGGCCTTTCAACTTCTCTGACAACGCTGATGGCATCGGAAATCGTCGGCGGCGACAGAGGCCTCGGTATGATGATCCAGAAAGCCAGCGGTTATTATCAGATGGACGTCGTGCTCCTTGGCATTATTATTCTCGGCATTATCGGTATCTCGTTTGAAAAGATTGTTAAATTCCTTGAAAGGAGGTTTACAGGATGGCAGGAAACAGTCCAGTAAAGGTCCAAATCGACCATGTCGTCAAGAAATTTAACGGCCGCAACGGCGAGATGACCGCCCTGAACGGTGTCGATCTGAATATCCATGAAAACGAATTTGTCTGCGTCGTCGGACCATCCGGCTGCGGCAAGTCAACGCTCCTCAACATCATCGGTGGCCTGGATAAGCCAACGGACGGACATGTCTATGTAGACGGCAAAGAGGTCGACGGGCCGAGTCCGGAAAGAGGCATTGTTTTCCAGCAATACGCACTCTTTCCCTGGCTGACCGTGGAGAAGAACGTCATGTTTGGCCTGTTGCAGCAGGGCGTTAACCGCAGCGAGGCGCTCGAAACCGCACATAAGTACCTGAAGATGGTAGATCTGGAAGAGTTCGCGAAAGCGTATCCGAAGGAGCTTTCCGGCGGTATGAAGCAGAGAGTTGCGATCGCGAGAGCTTACGCGGTGAATCCGAAAGTCCTTCTGATGGACGAACCGTTCGGTGCGCTGGACGCGCAGACCAGAACGCAGCTGCAGACCGAACTTCTGGAGACCTGGGAGAAGGAGCAGAAGACCTGTTTCTTCATCACGCATGACGTGGAAGAGGCGATCATTCTCGCACAGAGAGTCGTCATCATGCACGCGCGCCCCGGCAGAGTAAAAGAAATCGTTGATATTGATATTCCTTATCCGAGAGATCAGGCGACCAAGATGTCTCCGAGGTTCCTTGAGCTCAAGAATCATATCTGGAAACAGGTATATGAGGAATATCTGGCAGTCCGCAAATAACACTCTGAAATATCCACAAAGGTGGATCAGATAAAACAAGCACAACAGGAGGAATCATTATGAAGAGAAGAGCACTGGCAGTTCTCCTTACAGCTTCCATGGCTGCGATGCTTGCAGCCTGCGGCGGCAATTCCGGAGCAGCATCGTCCAAGGCGGATACGGCGGCAACGACAGCGGCGACAGAAGCCGCAGCGGCGGCAACAGAAGCGAAAACAGACAGCGCCGAAGCGTCAACGGACACAGCAGCGGCAGAACCTGCGAAGGAATATGAGCCTGTTACGGTCAGAGTCGCATATATGCCGAACATGGGCTCCGCAGCTTCCTTATTTGTCGGCATTGATCAGGGTTATTTCGAAGAGTATGGCATCACTGTAGAGCCTGCCGAGTTCCAGGGCGGTCCTGCGGAGATTACGGCGATGGCTTCGGGCGACATTGATATTTCCCAGATCGGACACGGCGCGCACGCGCTCTGTATCGAAGGACAGGCGAAGATTTTCAAGATGGATACAACGACGTCTCTTGCGGATGAAGTAGTTGCGAACAAGTCTCATGGAATCGAAAAGCCGGAAGATCTGAAAGGAAAGACAATTGCGGTCGCATCCGGTACTTCTTCAGAAATCATCCTGCAGCAGGTACTCGCGAAAGCCGGCCTGACAGAGAACGATGTCAAGCTCGTAGAGATGGCAGTCGACGGCATGACCACTGCGATGGTAGCGGATCAGATTGATGCCTGCGCCACCTGGAGTCCGAACACGGTAACGCTGCAGAACGCTCTGAAAGACAATTATGTATCGCTTGGCAGTAACAAGGACTTCCTCGATCAGGCGATTTTCCCGTCCAGCTATATCACGACCGAGAAGTACGCGAATGAGAACCACGACGTGCTGGTGCGTTTCGCTGCAGCGCTCGATAAGGCACATGATTATCGCGCGGCACATACCGAAGAAGTTGCGAAGTCTCTCGCGAAACACCTTGACGCTCCTGAAGAAACCATGATCGCTTCGATTAAGGAAGGCGACTGGGATACCATCACAAAGATCGCGGGAAATACGGACGAGCTCCAGAAAGTTTATGAGACCCAGCAGAATGTGTTCATCGCGAACGGCCGGATCAAGGAGAAGGTTGATACGGATTCCTATGTTTTGTACGATGTGATGAAGGAAGGATACGATCTGTATAACACTTCCAAATAACGGATGGCCGCACGAGAAACGAAGCATTGAAACAGCATGAAGGAAACCGTTCTCTGCAGCCGTAAAGCTTCAATGAGGGAGGCCGGGTGCTCTGATAGAGGGCCCGGTCTTTAAGGTGTCAGATGCATGTTGATTTTAATGCTGGCTATATCAGCTCTTATCTTCTTACTGATCGGAATTCTCAAAAAGAGTGACCGCTCCTTTTCACTCCTGCTTCTTAGCGCCACCGAGACGATCATGTTCGGCGGCATCATCATCTACATCGCGATGATGGGCGGCACGGCCGCGAAGGAGGTAAGACTACTGTTTGTCTCCTCGGACATTCAGCACTGGCTGCGGGCGCTGCCGATTCATCTGGACCGGCTCGGATACATTGTCGCTGTATGCAGACTGCTGTTCCCGTGGCTTTATCTGCGGGTATCGCTGGAATTCTGCAATACCGGCATAATCCGCAGGCGCGCGAGGCTGGTCCGGATGCTGACGTTCCTGCCGACGGCCCTGTTTCTGGTTTATTATTATCCGCCGGTTTTCCGGTGGTTCGCGGAGCTGCATTTTGAAATGCAGGTAGTCATGATGAAGCTCGTCTTTGCATGGATACTGCTGGTCATGACTGCTTCCTTCGCCCTGCTGATTCTCGAATATGCACGAACGACGATCCCGATGTTCCGCAGGGACTTTTTCTATATCCTGCTGTATCTTTCGGCGGCGGCTGTTTTGTACCTGCTGTACGCGACGAAGGATCCGTCGCAGATCTACAACATGTTCATCTCCGAGTATATCCAGCTGGGCATCAGCAATTACATCAGTTCCGCTCTTTCCTCCCGCGGCTGGAGCGTGATCTTCATCATCACGCTGCTATCCACGGCTGCAGGAACCTACGGCGTATTCCGGTATGTGCAGGTGGAGTATTCCGAGAACCGGGAAGATCTGCGTCTGGAACGCCAGTTTGATCTGGCGGGCATGGGACTTTTCTATGTCCGCAGAATTGTGCGCAAACATTTCGGTCACCTGAAAGCGGTTTCCGAAGAAGGCAAGGGCAGCACTTTTCTTCTGATGCTGCCGAGGTACGGAGATGAAGAAGGAGGGAAACATCATTCTTCCCGGCAGGAGGCAAAGTCATGAAAAAGATAGGAGAATACCTGATCCGGGTCATGGTTGCCGAAGACATCGACATCCTGCGGGAAGACTTCTGTGAAATTATCGGCGAACAGGAGGACATGGAGATTGCCGGAAGCGCGGCGAGCGGTCAGGAGATTGTGAAACTTGCGCTTGAACGCAAGCCCGACATCGTCCTGATGGATATAGAAATGGAAACACTGACCGCCGGCATTGATGCCGCGGAGCAGATACACAGCAGCAGTCCCGGAATTAAAATTATCTTTATGACGGCGCATGAAACCGACGACATGATTCACTCCGGCATGGGAACCGGCGCCGTCGATTACATTGTCAAGGGTTGCGACGACGAAGTCCTTCTGGAGCATATCCGGAGGGCATACGATGGAACAACCGTTCTGGACAGCAATGTGTCGCAGTCCATCATGAAGGAGTATAACCGTCTGCGCAAAAGCGAGCAGTCACTGGTCTTTTTCATCAACAACGTTTCGCATCTGACCAATTCCGAGCGGGAGATCATAAGGCTCCTGCTGGACGGGAAAAAGATCCGGGAAATCGCGCGGATCAGGAGCGTTGAAGAGGTTACGATCAAGACGCAGATCAAGGGGCTTCTGCATAAATTCGGCTGCAGCAGGAGCAGAGAAATTGTGGAGCTGATCAGGGAGCTCGGACTGGAGAAGCTGTTTTGACACAGCAGGGGCAGCAGAATGCAAAACATGGACTACTATCAGATTTCGGCGGAAGAACTGGGGAAGAATTCCAAAATTCCGATTTTAAAGCTTTCGGATTCCGGCGAGGTGTTTTATGAGCTCGCGCTCGAAATGAAGGAAACGATCGAGAAAAACAATCAGGCCGGCAGACATACAGTCTTTATCTGTCCGGTCGGACCGGTCGGGCAGTATCCGATTTTCGTCCGGCTGGTCAACCGCGACAGGGTGTCGTTGAAAAACTGCTGGTTCATCAACATGGATGAGTATCTCAATGACGATGAAACGTATATCAGTGAAGACAGCCCTCTGTCCTTCCGCGGCTTCATGAAACGCTCTGTTTATGAAAAGATTGATCCGGAGCTCGTCATGCCACAGGAGCAGAGAATCTTCCCGGATCCGAAGGCACCGGAAAAGATTCATGAAATCATTACGCGCCTTGGCGGCGTCGATGTATGCTTCGGCGGGATCGGCATCAACGGACATCTCGCATTCAACGAGGCACAGGACGAACTTTCCGCGGAGGAATTCGCAAAACTCCCGACAAGAGTGCTGACAATCAGCCGCGAAACAAGAACGAGCAATGCAATCGGCGACAGGAGCGGCGCGATTGACGCGATGCCGAAGAAGGCTGTTACGATCGGCATCAGTGAAATTCTGGCAGCCAGAAAAGTCAGGATCGGCGTCTTCCGCGACTGGCACCGCGCGGTTATCCGGCAGGCCGCTTACGGGGAAGTCAGCGGGCATTTCCCGGCATCGCTTCTGCAGTGGCATGCAGACGCGATGATCATCACAAATGCGAATGCCGCGAAGCAGCCGTTTTAAGGAGGGGATTACAAATCATGCTGTTAAAAAACGGAGAGTTTTATCTGAATCACAGTTTTATTCAGGCGGATCTGCGGATTACGGACGGCAGAATTGACACATACGGTGTTCTTGCGGCAGAGCCGTCGGAAGAAGTTACAGATCTTGCGGGCAACAGAGTGATTCCCGGATTTTTTGATGTCCATACACATGGCGCATACGGAACGGATGTCAATGCAGCGACACCGGAGGAGCTGGAGAGCATCTGCTGTTTTTTCGCTACCCAGGGGACGACGAGCTGGCTGGGGTCTGTTTTGACGGACACCGAAGAAGCAACCTGCCGCGCGATCGACGCCTTCCTTGCATGGCAGAAACTGCCGCACCACGGAGCTGTCATGGAAGGAATCCATCTGGAAGGACCGTTCCTTTCAAAGGACTACAAGGGAGCGATGCCCGAAAAACTGCTTCGGATGCCGGATCTTGACCTGATCCGCAGGTATCAGGAGCGTGCCGAAGGGAATATTCGTTATATCACGGTAGCGCCCGAGCTTCCCGGCGTCATTTCGATGATACCGAAGCTGAAGGAAATGGGCATTCAGGTAGCGATCGGGCATTCGGGAGCAAGCTATGAGACGTCGATGGAGGCAATCCGGGCGGGCGCCATGGCTTCTACCCACACGGGAAACGGGATGAAGCTGCTGCATCAGCATTTCCCTTCGATTTTCGGCGCGGCGCTGGAGTCGGAGGATCTGTACTGTGAAATGATCTGCGACGGAAGGCATCTGCACCCCGCGACAGTCCGCATTATTATCAAGGCAAAAGGGCTGGACAGAGTTGTCGCTGTGACAGATTCGATTATGGCAGCGGGGCTGCCGGACGGCAGATATAAGCTGGGCGTAAATGACGTCGTTGTCGAAAAGGGCGACGCGAAGCTTGTAAGCGACGGTACGAGAGCCGGAAGCACGCTGACGACAGGGCAGGCGCTGCGGAACCTTCGCCGATTTACGCAGTTTTCCCTCGCGGAACTTGTGCCGGTGCTTACGGAAAATCCGGCGAAGCTGATCGGGCTCGATCATAGAATCGGCACCATCAATCCCGGAAAGGAAGCCAATCTTCTTGTGCTGAAAAACGGACATGTCGCGAAAACCATGGTACAGGGGCAGTTTGTATACGAAGAACAGTAACGGGCAGCAGGATCAGCTATGTTGCGATTAGAGATTAATTCCGATATTACAGGTTTCTTACAGGAACTGCAGGACATGATGAACGGACATGCATCACTTCTTGCAAAGACACAGAGGGGCGATCCCGCGTATAAAGACAGCCTTGGCTGGCTCGACACCGGTATCTGTGCCGGAGAGAGGGAGCTGGAGCGGATCGGGAAAAAGGCGGCGCAGATCCGGATGCGCGCAGACGCTTTTGTGCTGATCGGCGTCGGGGGTTCCAATAACGCGGCACGATCTGTCATTGAGGGTGTTGCACACAGGAGCGGATGTGATGTCATCTATGCCGGGAATACGCTGCATCCCCGCGCGCTTCGGGAAATGCTGCAGAAGCTTGACGGCAGGGACTTTTATATCGACTGTATCGCGAAGAATTTTGAAACGCTGGAACCGGCTTCCGCGTTCCGGGTTCTGCGGCAGTACATGGACAGCCGGTACGGAGCTTCTGCGGCGGAGCGCGTGATCGCGACCGGGACGCAGGGCAGTTCCCTGTGGCGGCTTTGTCAGGAAGAAGGGTATGATTTTTTTGATTTTCCGGAGACTGTGGGCGGCAGATATTCGGCCGTCACAAATGTAGGCCTGCTTCCGATGGCTGCCGCGGGCATTGATGTGCGGGAGCTGGTCAAAGGAGCGAATGATATGCAGATGCAGCTGCGATCTCTCGGACCACAGGAGAATCCGGCGTACCGGTACGCGTGCCTGTGCAGGCTCTTTGACAGGCATGGATACCATATGGAGATGCTTTCGTCCTTTGAACCGGAGCTGCGATACTTTTATCTGTGGTGGAAACAGCTGTTTGCGGAGAGCGAAGGCAAAGACGGAAAAGGCGTTTTCCCGGTTACCGGCGAGTTTTCCGAAGAGCTGCATTCGACCGGACAGTATATTCAGGACGGGCCGCCGGCCATTTTTGAGACATTTCTGGATTTCCAGCAAAAGATGGACAGTTTCGTAATAGAGCCGGATTCACGCAGAGATGGGTTAGACTATCTGGATGGTCTTGATTTTTATGACATCAACAAAGCTGCACAGCAGGCGACAATCAGAGCGCACAGCGAAAAGCTTCCGGTCATAACAATTTCGGCGGAGGCTCCGGACGCGTATAACTTCGGACAGCTCTTTTACTTCTTTGAGTTTGCCTGCGCTCTTTCGTGCGGAATGCTCGGCGTGAATCCGTTTGATCAGCCGGGCGTAGAAGCCTACAAACAGCGGATGTTTAAACTTCTCGGCAAAACAAAATGAGCAGCGCAGGCTTTGGAAAGGAATGCAGCGAATGAGTGAAGCACAGAAAGAAACGGTACTGATAGTACACGGCGGAGGACCCACAGCCGTCATGAACGCCTCTCTGTACGGAGCGGTGATGGAAGCGCGGCAAAACAAATCCGTCGGCAGAATCCTCGCCGCGAAAAATGGAACCGGGGGGCTCCTGCGGGAAGAGTTCATCGATCTGACGGATGTGCCGGAAGACAGACTCCGGCTTCTTGTAAAGACACCGGGCAGCGCGATCGGTACGTCCAGAGATCAGCTGGAAGCACCGGAATATGAAACGATGGTGCGGATTCTCGAAAAACATCAGATCGGCGGCGTCCTTATGAACGGCGGTAACGGCACGATGGATACCTGCGGTAAACTCCACAGAACCTGCCGGGCGCTGCAGAAAGACATTCTTGTCATGGGGATCCCCAAGACCATGGATAATGATCTGGCGATTACGGATCACAGCCCGGGATACGGAAGCGCCGCGAGATATATCGCGCAGAGTACGAGAGAACTTGCGGCGGATATCAAAGGGCTGCCGATTCATGTGGTTGTGCTGGAAGTATCCGGCAGAAACGCGGGATGGGTCGCGGCAGCCAGCGCACTTGCCGCGGATGGTAACGCACCGGGACCGGATCTCATCTATCTGCCGGAGCGGACGTTCGATGAGGAACGGTTTATTCAGGATGTCAGCCGCCTTTTAAAGGTCAAGAAAGGAATTCTGGTGGTCGCCAGCGAAGGCCTTAAAGACAAAGAAGGAAAGCCGATCGTCGAACCGCTTTTTCAGGTTGGAAGGTCCACGTACTTCGGTGATGTTGGAACGCACCTCGCGAATGTGGTTATCCGGAGTCTGGGATACAAAGCCCGCGGCGAGAAACCCGGCCTTCTCGGAAGATGCTCGGTCCAGCTGCGGAGCAAGGTTGACATTGAAGAAGCGGAGCTCTCCGGGACACTGGCCTGCCGCGCGCTGCTGCAGGGAAAGACCGGCAAGATGGTCGGATTCCGCCGCGTCTCCACACAGCCCTACAAAGTGGTTCCGATTCTGATCGATATTGATGAGGTTATGATGCATGAGAAGAAACTGCCGGACGCATATATCAACGCGGAAGGGAATGGTGTTACCCGGCAGTTCACGGATTGGGCAAGGCCTTTGATCGGGGAAGGTCTCGGCGAGATGATCTCATTTAACTAAAAGGAGGATTACATATGCTTGTGCCGATGAGAGCAATTCTGGAAGCGGCAGACAAGGGGAATTACGCGCAGGGCGCTTTCAATGTCAATGCGGTCTGTCAGATCAAGGCAGCGGTTGAAGTGCATGAGATGCTCAGGAGCCCCGCACTTTTACAGGGGGGCTGATCTTGCAAACGGCTTTATGGGCGGCTGCGCGGAGTTTGCGCAGTCCACGCTGGAAGACAAGAAAACAGGCGCGAAAAACATCGCGGACGCCGTCAGAAAGTACGGACAAGAGTAAAGACGCGAAAATCCGGAAGGAAATCGTCATCGCCATCAAGGAGTGCATGCGGCATGAGCATATTGACGGCTTTCTGGTAAGCCATGGCTCATCGACCGTGCCGGAATACATCGTTTCGGAGCTGAACGCTCTGGGCGGCAAAATCACGAACGCCTATGGCATTGATGTCAGTCAGCTGGTGGAAGTTGCTCACTGCGGCATCAACAAAATCAATGTGGATACGGATTTGCGTCTTGCGGTCACGAGAAATCTGCGGGAACTTTTCGCATTTGATCCTTCGCTGCAGAGCAGTACGTCGATTGGCGGCGTCTATGAACTATTGATGAAATACCCGGAAAAATTTGATCCGCGCGTTTTCTTCGTACCGCTGATGGACATGGTTATGTACGGAAACGAGAAAGACACAGATGTGCAGCGGCTTTCCCGCGCCGTCGAAGACGGCGTCAAAGAAGCGCTCGCACCGCTGATTGTCAAATTCGGCAGTTACGGGAAGGCGCCGCAGGTTGAAGCGGTTTCCCTTGAAGAAATGGCGCAGAGATATAAGAACGCAGGCATATAAAAAAAGCGCGGGCTGTTCTGTTTTGGCGGCAATGCGGCGAAGACTTTGCAATCATCAGGAGGAAGGGTTACATGAAACACTTTGAATTTGAATACGGACAGGGAACGCTGGGGGCAGATCTTCCGGATACAACAGACGTTTTTATTCCGGGAGAAACCGTGGCAGACCCGCCGTTTATTCCGGAGGATAAGCTGGAGGCTGCGTACAAGGAAAGTCTTGCGCATCCGATCGGTATGCCGAGGGTTTCGGAACTTGTACATAAGGGCTCAAAAGTTGTCTTCATTGTCCCAGACAGAGTAAAAGGCGGAGAGCAGCCGACCAGTCACAGAAAGCTTTCGATCCGGTATATTCTCGAGGAACTCTACAGTGCCGGCGTTGAGAAGAAGGACATTTTGTTCATTATTTCCAACGGTCTGCATCCGAGAAGCAAACCGGAGGACGCGCTCGCGATCTTCGGACCGGAGCTGTATAATCAATTCTGGCACAGCGGCCAGATCATCAGCCATGATTCGGAAGACAGGGAACACATGGTGGATCTGGGGACCACAAAGCGTGGCGACAAGGTACACATGAACCGGTTTGTTTTCGAGGCGGATCTGCCGATTCTGATCGGTCATGTGCAAGGCAATCCTTACGGCGGATATTCAGGGGGATACAAGCACAGTGCGACCGGAATCACGGACTGGGAATGCATCGGCGCGCACCATGTTCCTGCGGTCATGCATCAGGCGGATTTCACACCGGTTAACAACGGTTCTCTCATGCGGCATAAGTTCAACGAGATCAGCATGCACATGGAAGAGAAGATGGGACATCCGTTCTTCTGCTGTGACGCGGTTCTGGATTCGAAATCCCGGCAGATCGCGATTTTCTCGGGATACGCGAAAGAGATGATGCCGCAGTCGTGGAAGATTGCGGATAAGCGAACCTACGTGCACTGGGCAGAGAAGAAATACGACGTGCTTGTTTTCGGAATGCCGCAGAAATTCCACTACGGCGACGGCATGGGGACGAACCCGGTCATGATGATGCAGGCACTCTCTGCGCAGGTTCTGCGGTTCCGCCGTGTTATGAGTGATCACTGTGTCATTCTCTGCGCGTCCACCTGCAACGGATATTTCCATGATGAGCTGTGGCCGTATCTGCGGGAGCTTTATGATATGTTCCAGAAGGATCATATGAATGTCCTGCCCGACATGAACCGGTACGGTGAGTATTTCGCGACGAACGAGGAGTATATCCGGAAGTATCGTTTCGCGAACGCGTTCCATCCGTTCCACGGTTTCTCGATGATGAGCTGCGGACATATCGCGGAAATGAATACCAGCGCGATCTATATTGTCGGCTCGCAGGAGCCCGGATACGCGAGAGGCATGGGGCTGAAGACACGGGCCACGTTTGAAGAAGCGCTTGAAGACGCGAAGAAGAAATACGTAGGCGCAAACCCGAATATCCTGGCACTGCCGCGTACATTCAAGACCGCATCTGTACATCTCTGCATGAAAGACGCGGGCCTGGACTGCATGGACGCATATGGAAACCATCCGGGAGACGCGAAATTCGGCAGCGGGGAAGCCGCGGAAGGAGATATGGTCTGATGAAACATATTTTACTGAATTTAAAGCGTTTTGATGTACCTTCGGAGCTTGGAGGTGTCAACAGACTTGCGCCTGTCACGGACTGGGCAGGTGAAATTGTCAGAAAGACGCAGGACGAACTCAGCGGATATGATCCGAAAGAAGCGGAATTCATCGACTTTATGCCGGAGGCGCATATTCAGAATGCCGTGAAAGCGCTCTCTAAAGGGAGCGTACTGCAGATCGGCAGCCAGGGCGTTTTCCGAAGCGATGTGACGCCGGGCGGTAATTTTGGCGCTTTCACGACAAATCTTCCCGCGGCGGCTGTGAAGGCACTGGGCGCGGAAGCTGTTCTGATCGGACACTGCGAAGAGAGAAACGATAAAAAGGAGATTCTTTCGACAGGCGGCGTAACTGGTGACGACGCGGCAGCCGCAGTGAACAGACTTCTGCATCAGGAAATTCTGTGCGCACAGGCACGAGGTCTTAAAGTCGTATACTGTATCGGAGAAACGGCACAGGAGCAGCCGCGCTGGCAGGAAGTCCTCGGCGCACAGCTGGATGAGGGACTTGCGGGCGTTGATAAAGAGAGTATTGTCATTGCCTATGAACCGGTGTGGAGCATCGGCCCCGGGAAGACACCTGCAGGGAAAGACTATACCACAATGATCGCCCGTTTTGTAAAGGAAAGAACCGGCGGAATCGATGTCGTCTATGGCGGCGGACTCAAGAAAGACAATGCCGCAATGCTGGCATCGATCCCCGAAATTGACGGCGGACTGATTGCGCTGACCCGTTTTCAGGGGGAGATCGGTTTTTATCCGGATGAATATCTGGAAATCATCAGGACCTATCTGGGATATTAAAATATGGCCGGTGAAAGTGCCTGACAGCGTTCTAAGCGGTCAAGATAATTTCTCCAACGGACAGAATCGTGAAAATCCCACCGAATGGTGGGATTTTTGCACATATAAAAGGAACAAGGCGGCGGTGATGGTGACGCATGATGAGCGTATGCTGGATCTGGCTGATAAGATTTATAAGATGGAAGACGGGAAGCTGATGTAAAATCTATTTTTCTTTTTATAAAAACAGATTTGAAAACCTATATTTAACTACGCGCAGCGGTCAGGTGAGAATTTCTCGCCCGGCCGCTTTTCATTTAGGCTCAATTTAGGTACGCCCTGTATGATGACCCTATAGCAAAGAAACGCCCGCAGATGTTTCAAAGGAGGTACACAGGCATGAGCGGATACAAAGAAACATTTGAGCGCAAGGAAGTGAAATATCTTCTTGGCTGGAAACAGTATGAGGCGCTGCGCAGAAGACTTTCGCCATACGTGGAAGAAGACGCATACGGCAAAACACAGATCCTGAACATCTACTTCGACACACCGGATTTCCGGCTGGTGCGCCGCTCGCTGGAAAAACCGGCTTATAAGGAAAAACTCAGGCTCCGCACGTATAAGATTCCGGACGATGCTACAACCGCCTTTGTCGAGATCAAGAAGAAGTACCGGGGTATCGTCTACAAACGAAGGATTGATATGACGTACAGGCAGGCAATCGATTATCTCTGTCATGGTGCAGAAGCTCCGCAAAGGTCGCAGATTTCCGATGAGATCGACTATTTTCTGACCTTTTACAGACAGATTGTTCCGGCAATGAAAATCCGGTATGAAAGGATTGCTATGGCAGGCAGATATGATCCGGAGCTTCGGATCACGTTTGACAGAAATCTGCAGTGGTCCATGAATCTGGACTTGCAGGACATAGGAGAAGGCGTTCCGATTCTGGACGGGAATCAAATTCTGATGGAGCTGAAGGTCCAGGGCGCGATAAAGCCGGCCATCGCGGACATTCTGAATGAACTCGCGATTTATCCGGTGTCCTTTTCCAAGTACGGCAGAGGCTTTGAAATGTATTCTCAGCAGAAGAAGAAAATACCCGCAGAAGGAGAATTCAAATATGCTTAACACACTTTTTTCATCAATCATTGTATCCGGAACGATAACGCCGTCTTCGTTTTTTCTGGCGACGCTGGTTTCTCTGGCATTCGGACTAGCCATATCCTTCTGTTTTCATCTGACAAAACAGTCCTCGCAAAGCTTTGCGATCACACTCGCGCTGCTTCCCGTAATTGTTGAAGTTATCATTATGATGGTGAACGGCAATATCGGCGCGGGAGTCGCAGTTGCAGGCGCATTTTCTCTGGTCCGCTTTCGCAGCGCGCAGGGAACCGGGCAGGAAATCACAATGATTTTTCTCGCGATGGCGGTAGGACTCATGGCCGGGATGGGGTATCTTCTGATCGCAGCTGTTTTTACGGCGATTGTGCTGGTAAGTTACCTCCTTCTGCAGAAAACCGGATTTGGAAGCGGCAACGCAAAGGAACGGACACTGAAAGTCACGGTTCCGGAGACGCTGGATTTTGAAGGAATTTTTGACGATATTTTCGCAAAGTATACAGCCGGAGCGGAACTCACCGATGTCCGTACGTCAGGAATGGGTTCCATGTACAGGTTAAGTTACAGAATCGTCATGCGGGACGGGCTGTCCGTAAAGCGCATGATCGACGAAATGAGAACAAGAAACGGCAACCTTGAGATTGCCTGCTCAAGAGAAATCCATACAAGAACCGAAGAGCTTTAATAAGCACAAGGAAGGAGGACCGGAAGATGAAAAAACAAGTTGTATTAAAACTCCTTGCCGCGATGACGGCGGCATCCTTAACAGTGACAGGCTGTGCGGGAACAAATGCGGCAGCAGGGAACAAGACCACGGTGACATCCGAAGCGGACACGGAAACGTCTGCAGGGGATACGGAAACAGCGTCTGCAGCCGCGGAATCTTCCGAAGGCGGCAGCACAGAAGACGGCTCATCGGAAGAGAGTACGGAGGGACTTCTTGTTAAGCTGGAGGATCTGGATCTGACAGACCAGTTCTCGGACCGCGATCTGGATTCCACTTACGACGAAGCCACCGCAGTAAAGATAGCACTGAACGGAGACAGTGCGGATATAACAGGGGAAGGCGCTTCCGCAGAAGGAGGCGTCGTGACGATTACAGCCGCCGGGACCTATATTATTTCCGGGACGCTGAACAAAGGACAGATTATCGTCGATGCCGCGGATACAGATAAAGTGCAGCTGGTTCTGGACAACGCCTCGATTACCGCGGACGAGAATGCCGCGATTCTGATCAAAAATGCCGACAAGGTATTTCTGACACTTGCGGACGGCTCGGAAAATACGCTGGCGGACAGCGCGCAGGAATATGTCCAGCCGGAAGATATGGAGAATACGGTGGATGGTGTTGTTTTCTCTGTGTGTGATCTGACATTGAACGGCAGCGGAACACTGAATATCACTGCGGGCTATAAGCATGGCATTGTCTGCAAGGATGATCTTGTGATCACGGACGGTGCATACAATATAACCTCTGCGGGCAAAGGAATCGCTGCAAATGACTCGATCCGGATCAAAGACGGCGAGCTGAATATCACGGCGGAGGATGATGCAATCCACACGAGCAAGGATGACACGGAAGGAAAGGGCTATATCTATATCGAAGGCGGCACCTTGAAGCTTTCTTCCGGAGATGACGGAATTCACGCGGCGACGGCGCTCATAATCGCCGGAGGCGAAATTGATGTGACAAAGTCCTACGAAGGGCTTGAAGGCGATACGATCGATATTCAGAGCGGCGAAATAAACATCGCGGCATCCGATGACGGAATGAATGCATCGTCCAATGCCAGCGCTTCGGATAATCAGGACGATCTGGATTTTGCGAACCATGGGAAGCGCACGGAGGAAGGCGGCGAGGATGCGGTGACATCCGCAGCGCCGGAAAAAACGGACGGTACGGCGCAGAAGGCATCCGGAGAAGAGACGCAAGGCACGTCGCAGAGCACAGCTGCTGCCGGCAGACCGGAAAAGCCTGCTGATGGAGAAAAGCCTTCTGACGGCGGAAGACCTTCCGGCGGCCGCGGAATGCACTCGGATCCGTACGCATATATCAGGATCAGTGGCGGAACGATTGTTGTTAACGCGGACGGCGACGGCATAGATTCCAACGGCTCTTTATATGTTGACGGCGGCGACCTTACAATTTACGGACCGGCGAACAATGGAAACGGTGCAATCGATATCGGAGACGGGAGTGATGCGGCAGCGCAGATTACCGGCGGGAGTGTGAAGATCGCAGGATCGTCCGGTATGTCGGTGACCTTTGATGACAGTTCTTCGCAGTATTCGGTTATGTATTATTTCGACAAGGTGCAGAAGGCCGGAACAACGGTAACGCTCAAAGACAGCGACGGAAATGCGATCATAAAAATGACGCCGGAGAAAGATTTCCAGTCCGTAATTTTCAGCAGCAGTTCTCTTCGTGAAGGAAGTTATACCATTACCGCCGGTGATATAATGGACACAATCACGATTGACAGTGTTTCTGTTACGGCTGGAGCAGCAACTGCTGCGGCCGGACGGATGCCGGACAACAAAGAAGGGAATTCAAGATGAAACTGCTTCTTGCGGAAGATGAAGTGGAACTGTCCAACGCGCTGTGTGCGATCTTAAAGCACGCAGGATACAGCGTTGACGCGGTGTACAACGGCAAGGATGCGTATGAATACGCGAGGGTCAGCCCCTATGACGGGCTGATTCTCGATATTATGATGCCCGGGATGGATGGAATGGAAGTGCTGAAAACGCTGCGCATGGATGGAAAGACTATGCCGGCGCTTTTTCTGACGGCACGGCAGGAAGTTAGCGACCGGGTCAGAGGACTTGACCTTGGCGCGGATGACTATCTGACCAAACCCTTTGATATGAATGAGCTGCTTGCAAGAATCCGCGCGATGCTGCGGCGCAGGGAAGAGTTCCGCCCCGGGGAGCTTACCTTCGGCAATGTGATTCTGGACCGCTCTCTTTGCGAACTGCGGACAAAAGGACATGAACCGTACCGTCTTTCCGGAAAAGAGTTCCAGATGATGGAGATGCTGATGGAAGCGCCCGGAAGAGTCATCTCTGTCGAAACGTTCATGGATTCGATCTGGGCAGACGGGGATGCCGATGTGAATGTCGTCTGGGTTTATATTTCAAATCTCCGCAGAAAGCTGAAAACGCTGGACGCCGGTATCGAAATCCGCTCCAGCAGGGGACTGGGATATTCTCTGAGCGTTCTTCCGGACGGGAATGAGACACGTTGACGCCCGTGGGAGTTGTTTTGCCGCATGAGGAAGGGAAAACAGATATGTCCAAGCAACATTACCGAAAATACGAGTCGCCGATGATCCGGAAGCTCCGGAAAAAGTTTGTCCTGACGGCCATGGCAGCGCTTCTGATCATTCTGATTCTGATTCTCGGATTCATCAATCTTCTGAACTATCATCAGATCGAATCCCGCACGGACGAGATTGTGCAGACGCTCCTTGCCGGCGGCGGCAGGTTTCCGCAGGAACAATTTGTAAAACAGGGTCCTCCGCAGGATTTCGAGCGGACGCACAGAATGGAGGCACCGTTTGAAACAAGGTATTTCACGGTGATGGTTGCGCAGGACGGGACGATCCTGCACACGGATGTAGGACATGTCGCTGCTGTTTCAAAGGAGGACGCGGACACGTATGCTGCCGCGATCGTTTCACAGGGTAAAACAAAAGGCAGCCTCGGCACTTACCGCTATGGAACAGGAAAGACGCAGGACGGTGCAACGCTCGTCGTTTTTGTAGACCGTTCGTCGAGGCTTGCGCAGGCATTCTCCCTCCTGCGCAATACGGTGTATATCGGAGCAGCGGCACTGCTATCTATGCTGATTCTCGTATACATGCTGTCCGGTCTGGCGGCCTCGCCTGTTATTGAATCTCTGGAAAAACAGAAAAAGTTCATTTCTGATGCGGGCCATGAACTAAAGACGCCGCTGACCATAATATCGGCCAATGTCGATGTGCTCGAGATGACCGGCGTCAGGAACGAGTGGACAGGTTCTATCCGCGGGCAGGTCCGGCGGATGACCGAACTTGTAAACAACCTGCTGACGCTTTCCAGAATGGAAGAGGACAGCGTACAGGAAGTATTTACCGACGTGGATCTGTCCCGCTGTGTACAGGAGGCCGCGCAGAATTATGTGCCGGTCGCCGCGGCGAAAAACCGCACCTATACGACGGATATTCAGGACGGAATCTTTATAACCGGCGATCGGAAATCACTTTTGCAGCTCTGCAGTCTCCTGCTCGACAATGCGATGAAATATTCGAATGAGGGTGGGAACGTGCGGCTTTCTCTTCAAAAGAGCAAAAACAAAATTCTGCTTGAAGTTATCAACACCTGCGACGAGCTGCCGGAAGGGAACCTCGACCGGCTGTTTGACAGGTTTTACCGCGCGGACTCCTCAAGGAGCCGGGAGAGCGGCGGCTTCGGAATCGGACTTTCGGCAGCCAGAGCGATCTGCAGACGGCACGGAGGCAATATTCACGCGATAAAGGAAGGGGATCACAGTATCAGGTTCCGGGCGCAGCTGCCGGGAGCAGCGACGCCGCACTCTCCGAATATACATGGATAAAAACCGCATTTCCCAATGACCTTGTGGAAGCGTCGGATTACTTTTATAGTTATCTTGAATCACAGGGAAAGGGTTCAAAACATCCGGTACGGGCGTCTGACGTACGCAGATGAACAGACCGGAATGAATCCGACAATCCAAAAGGGGGAAAGTATGAATAAGGCTTTCAGCAACAAGGCTATTGGTTTTAAAGCCACACTCCTTGCCATGCTGGTCTCGGTTGTCAGTATTATCGTGTATGCTTCGATCTATTCGAGCACACGCTATATGTCCTGGGCAGCAGTTGGAATCATGGCAGCGGGAATAGTGGCGTCGTTCTGTCTGATTCTTGCAAGGCAGTACCGATTTGTGCCGACCGTTCTGCTGGTCGGAGATTTCATCGGTTTTCTTTTCTATGTCTATTACATCTATTTCTATGTGTCATCCGTTGTAACAGGCATTCAGTTCTCCGGCTTTCCGGTAAGCTTTTTTGTAAACATCGCGTTTATGCTTGTGTCCGTAGTTCTTTGTGTGATCTGCGTATTCATGCGGCAGACACCGAAAGAAGGAAAGACAGAAGCAAAAGAAGCTGCAAACGGAGGTAAGAACGGATGAAATATTTACTGCCAAGAAAAATTCTTACCGTGACCGGGTTTCTTATGTCCGGCATCATGACGGTAACGACAGTTATAACAAACGAGAACAAGGATACCATCACCCAGACACTTGGGCAGGCAACTGTTAAAGTTGTTGATAAGGGAGATGGAAAAGAAGACACCGAGTATTACAAGTCGGATTATGACAATGTTGGAGATCTGATTGATGCCGGCCGTAAAACGGCGCAGCAGGTACTCGAAGAGGGAACAGTACTTCTGAAAAATGATAATCACGCGCTTCCGCTGAAAAAGGGCGCGAAGGTCAGTTTGGTCGGAGTAACTGGATATGATGCCGTTTACGGCGGAACTGGTTCTGGAACAATCGACGCAAACGAAGCAATCAATTTTTCAAAATCTTTGAGCGAGGCCGGATTCAAGGTAAATCCGGAACTTGAAAAGAACTATACTTCTGAAGACTGGGCAAAGTATAAGCGCGGATCCGAAGGCAAATTCGGCACAACCACGCTGAAGATCAATGAGGCGCCGTGGGACGTTGTAGACGCTGCAGCCGGTTCATCGTTCAAGGAATACGGCGACGCCGCAGTGTTCGTTGTCGGCAGGGTCGGCGGTGAAGGCTATGACCTTTCCAGAAAAGGCGGAGACGGAGTGGATAATAATGACGGACTTGGACCTGATTATCTTGGCCTGAACGCCAATGAACTTTCCGTGCTGGAAGGCCTAAAGAAAAAGAAGGCAGCCGGGGAAATCTCCAAGATCATCATGATTTACAACTATGCCGGAATGCTGGAAGGCGATGTATTGAAGGATCCGGATATCGATGCGGCTCTGTGGGTAGGCGCGGTCGGACTGGGGAATCAGTCTACCGGAAAGCTGCTTTCAGGTGAAGCTTCTCCTTCGGGACGTCTTCCGGATACCATGTGGATGGATAACGCGATGAATCCGGTAAATGTGAACTTCGGCAGCTGGATTTATGAAGGCGCTGACGAGCTTGGAGTTCCTAGTTCGCTTGGAACAGGAATGTATCCATCATCTACACTTGCTTCCTATACTGTATATCAGGAAGGTATGTACCTGGGATATCGTTACACGGAAACCAGATATGAAGATTACGTGCTTGGCACACCTAACACCGGAGACTATGATTACAGTAAAGTTGTGGCATATCCCTTCGGGTTTGGCCTGACATATGCAGATTTTGATGTTTCTGATGTCAAGGTTAAAAAGAGCGGAGACAGAAACTACGAAGTATCGGTTAAGGTAACAAATACATCGGATACCTTTTCTGGAAAGTATTCTGTACCGATTTATATCAGCAAGCCATACGGAGATTACGCTCGAGAGAACGAGATTCAGGTTCCATCTGTAGAACTGATAAATTACGGTAAGACAAAGACGCTGGCGCCCGGCGAGAGTGAAACTCTGAAAGTGACGCTCGATGAAAAGTTCTTCACTTCATATGATTCGCATAATGCCAAAGGCTATGTGCTCATGGACGGTGACTACTATGTGATTGTCGGTGGAGACGCGCATGACGCGGTTAATAGCCTCCTTGAAGCAAAAAAGAAGGACGGAATCAAAATCAATGAGTCCCGTATGGATGGCAAAGGCAGTGCTGACCGTTGCGTAAAGTTCAGCCTGAAATACGACGCGGACAAGTACGCTTATTCGGACGCAGTATCGATGCTGGACGGCGAATCGCATGAAAAGGTTACGAATCTGTTCGATTTCGCGGACATCAATCTGTATGAAGGCCGCGGTGATAACCATGTTGATTATTACAGCCGTGATCACTGGGATAAAGTGTCCCTTGATCAGACAGACGGTTATGTCAGGCTGACCATGACGGAGCAGATGGCGAAAGATGAGTATGCGCAGCTGCCTGCCCAGACCGGAAAATATAATAACATGCCAGGTATTCCTTCACAATATAAGGTATCCGTACCAACGGATGACGGAGAGTATCCAAAGTACGGCGTTGACGCAGGAATTAATCTTCTTGACATGCGTTATGATAAAGACGGCAACCCGATCAGCTATTTTGATCCCAAGTGGGATACCTTTATGGATCAGCTGACTTATGATGAAACTGTAAAGCTGATTTCCAACGGAATGCACATGACAGAATCTCTTTACAGACTTGGAAAGCCTGCAACCAGAGACGAAAATGGACCGAACGGCTTCGGCGGCTGGGCATTCGCAAACGGCTATTATTCCAATCAGGGACTCGCTTATAGAAAAGAGGCTGCTCTTGGCCATATTCAGGGCGGCGGTTTTATTGAAAACGCGAGTCCGATTGGAGGAAAGGGAACTTCTACCTTCACAGACGAGGCCGATCCCAATGGTTTCCGCAAACAGACAGGATTCCCGGCAAACGGTATTCTGGCAGCAACCTTCAACAAGGATCTCGCGAACGCAGTTGGAAAGATCATTGGCGAAGACGGTCTGTGGGGAGGCTGCAGCGGCCTCTACGGTATTGGATTGAATATTCATCGTTCTCCGTATGCTGGAAGAACCTGTGAGTATTTCAGTGAAGATGGCATGCTCACCGGCATCCAGGGTGCCTATGAGTGTCAGGGCATCGAATCCAAAGGTGTGCATGTTTACAACAAGCATTGCGCTTTGAATGATCAGGAAAAGAACCGGCATGGTATCTGTGTCTGGGTCAATGAGCAGGCACTGCGTGAAGTTTACCTCCGCGCGTTTGAGCTTCCGATCACGGAAGGCGGTGCGTTCAATACGATGGCAAGCTTCACAAGATTCGGCACGCAGGCTGGTGCGGCATGCAATGCTCTCGGTGAAAAGTTCCTGCGTGGTGAATGCGGAATGAAGGGCATTATTGTAACTGACGCCTACGGAGATATGGATGGCAGCCAGAATACTGATCCGTATTTTGAAATGGTGAACGGCATTCTATCCGGCGGCTGCGATCTTCCTGACGGATCACAGCCGAAAACGGAAAACCATTTCGCAAAGTATAAGACTGGTTACAGCGAGATGGCATGGGCAATGCGCCAGGCAGCCAAACGTGTACTGTATCAGACCGCATGGTCCAATGCGATGTGCGGCATCTCTTCAACTACCAAGTTCGTAAAGGTAACACCACCGTGGAAGAAACTGGTGAACACGCTTGACGGAGTATCCTATGCGATGTTCGTTGCCGGACTTCTCTGGACAATCACAGCTCTGGTGGATGAAAAGAAGAAAGCAAAATAAATGGAAGCAGGAATTGCTGAAATAATTATTTAACATGAAGGCGCACCCCGGAAAGCTGTATATTCTCGGGGCGCGCCTTCATTTTTAATGCAGGGGTCTAGGTTCATTATAAGATTGCAGATACTGCGCCTTCCGTGACTCCTTCGGCGACATCCCGTACTCCTTGCGGAACGCGCGGTAGAAGCTCGAATAATCCGAAAAACCGTATTCCAAATAGATTCTGGTGATGTCGTCGCCGGCCGCGATTCTGGTGCGGCAGCGGTCGAGCCGTTTCCGGATCAGATACTGGTGGACCGAGATGCCAAGCGTGTCTTTAAACAGGTGCGCAATATAATATTTGCTGACGAAGAACTGTTCCGCGAGCGCTTCCAATGACAGATTTTCTTCAAGATGCGTATCCAGATAGGACAGAATGTTCTGGAACAGATCTTCATTCTGCTCTTTCTCCGTTGCGTGTTCCTGTTCGTAGACGACACGGTTCATGGTAAGAACAAGGTCGCTGACAGACAGATGGATGCAGGCGTTGCGCCCGTAGCGGCTGCCGTTGACTTCTTCCAGAAGACGCAGGACTTTGGACTGCACCAGATAAAAGCCGTCTGTGGTGCAAGGGAACAGATACCGGTGCTGCGCCGCGGACTGCTGAAACAGATACATATAATCCGGAGACTGACGCAGCAGTTCATTACAGTATTCCTCACTGATCCAGAAGACAAAGCGCCGGTAAGGCGTACCCGGATCCGTTAAGATGCTGCGGTGCATAACACCGGGTGGAAGCAGCGCGATGCTGCCTTTCTGCAAGGGGATTTTTCTGCCTTCAATCTCAATATATACATTGCCTTCCAGGAGAATATAGAATTCATAGTAGGTGTGCCTGTGCGGATCGACGGCCTTGAAATTCAGGTCGCTGTAATAATAGATTTCGAAATCCCGCGAGAGCATGTACTGGCGGGTATTGAATGCGGAGCGAAGATTTTTTCTCATTGTAGGCGGCCCTCCTGCGCGTTTGATAACTGTCCGGAGCCTGTAAACTGATTGTACATACGGACAGCAACTTTTGCAATGTAAACAGCAAAAATGACAATCGTTTCATGATATGGTTTTATGTTTTAATGATAGTGAAAAAGGCGTGCTGACAGGCACGTTTCAACATTGGCAGATATACCACGGGGGTAATTAAGCTATGGAAATGACAATGCGCTGGTACACAAAAAACTATGATACGGTGACGCTGGAGCAGATCCGCCAGACTGCTTATGTCAAGGGTGTCATCACAATGCTCTATGACAAGCAGCCCGGTGATCTCTGGACACAGGAAGAGATTCACGCACTGAAGGAAGAAGTCGAGGCTGCGGGACTTCATATTTCCGGTATTGAATCCGTCAACGTATCGGATGCCATCAAGACAGGCAGCAAGGATCGCGACAAGGATATCGACACCTACATCAAATGTCTGGAGAATCTGGGCAAGGAAGACATTCATACGGTCTGCTATAACTTCATGCCTGTTTTTGACTGGACCAGAACCGAGCTTGCAAGAGTAAGACCGGACGGCTCCACTGTCCTTGCGTATACGCAGGAAGCTGTTGATGCGATAAAGCCCGAAGAGATGTTTGATTCCATCAAGGGCAACATGAACGGCTCGGTGATGCCCGGCTGGGAACCGGAGCGTATGGCACATGTCAAGGAGCTGTTCGAGCTTTATAAGGATGTGGATGAGAACAAGCTCTTCGATAACCTTGTTTATTTCCTGAACGCCATCATGCCGGTCTGCGACAAGTACAACATCAACATGGCAATTCATCCGGATGATCCTGCATGGAGCGTATTCGGTCTTCCCAGAATCATCACAAACAAGGCGAACATCCAGAAGATGCTCAAGGCGGTTGACAACCCGCACAACGGCGTGACACTCTGCACAGGCTCTCTTGGAACCAACCTCTCCAACGACCTGCCGGATCTGATCCGCAGCATTCCGGGCCGCATTCATTTTGCTCATGTGCGCAACCTTTTCTTCCATTCTCCGACCAACTTCGAGGAGTCCGCGCACCTGTCCACCGACGGCACGTTTGATATGTATGAGATTGTCAAGGCTTTGTATGACATCGGCTTTGACGGACCGATCCGTCCGGACCACGGCCGCATGATCTGGGGCGAGAAGGCAATGCCGGGCTATGGCCTGTATGACAGAGCACTTGGCGCTGCTTATATCTGCGGACTCTGGGAATCCATTGAGAAAGCGGAGACAAGAGACGGCGCGAAGAAGCTGACATATTGATGAGAAGTACACAATGGTTTAAGCTGAAATCATGGAGGTATAGAAATGAAATTAAGTGATCAGGGATTACAGAACAAGCAGGAATGGATTTCCAAGGGTTATCAGCTGCCGGCGTTTGACCGCAGCGAAATGATCGCAAATACACATAAGAATCCGGTATGGGTTCATTTCGGAGCCGGCAATATTTTCCGCGCTTTCCATGCAAATCTCGCGCAGAAGGCTCTGGAGAGCGGCATTATGACAAGCGGCATAACGGTATGCGAAGGCTTTGATTATGAAATTGTGGAAAAACAATACCGTCCGCACGATGATCTCTCCGTTCTTGTAACGCTCAAGGCGGACGGAAGCATCGAGAAGACTGTCATCGGCTCCATTGGTGAATCGACGATTCTGGATTCCGAAAACGAGAAGGAATTCGCAAGACTGAAAGAGATCTTCTCCGCGGATTCTCTGCAGCTTTGCACATTTACCGTAACTGAAAAAGGGTACAGCCTTGTCAACGGCAGAGGCGAGCAGCTTCCGGCTGTAACAGCGGACTTTGAGGCAGGACCGGAGAAGCCGCAGAGCTATATCGGTAAGGTTGTTTCTCTTCTGTACACAAGATATCTGGCCGGCAAAAAGAAAATTGCCATGGTTTCCACAGACAACTGCTCTCACAACGGCGAGAAGCTTTACAACGCGGTCATCGCGTTCGCAAAGGCCTGGGCAGCTGCAGGAAAGGTGGAAGAAGGCTTCCTCGATTATCTGAATGACGAGACACTGGTTTCCTTCCCCTGGTCCATGATCGACAAGATCACACCCCGCCCGGATGCTTCTGTAGAAGAAATCCTTCGCAAGGACGGACTGGAAGATCTGGATCCGGTTGTTACAGCGAAGAAGACCTGGGTTGCTCCCTTCGTAAACGCGGAAGAGACCGAGTACCTTGTGATTGAGGACAAGTTCCCGAACGGCCGTCCCGCGCTTGAAAAGACAGGCGTTATCTTCACGGATCGTGATACGGTTAATAAGGTTGAGCGCATGAAGGTTACAACTTGCCTGAACCCTCTGCACACGGCCCTCGCTGTTTATGGCTGCCTGCTCGGATATACGAAGATTTCCGATGAAATGAAGGATCAGCAGCTGGTCAACCTTGTCCACACACTCGGTTACAAGGAAGGACTTCCGGTTGTTGTCAATCCCGGTGTTCTTGATCCTAAGGAATTCATTGATACCGTACTGAATGTACGTATTCCGAATCCTTTCATGCCGGATACGCCGCAGAGAATCGCAACCGATACTTCCCAGAAGCTTGCGATCCGTTATGGCGAGACGATCAAGTCCTACATCGCGGACCCGCAGAGAAAGACTTCGGATCTGCATATGATTCCGCTTGTACAGGCAGGCTGGCTGCGTTATCTGATGGCTGTTGATGATCAGGGCAAGGCGTTTGAGCCTTCACCGGATCCGCTCCTTGAGGACGCGCAGCGGTATGTGAAGGACTTCACGCTTGGAACGGTTCCTTCCGAAGACGAGGCGAAGGAGAAGCTCCTTCCGCTTCTGAAGAACGCGCAGATTTTCGGCGTGGATCTCGAAGAAGCAGGCCTTGCGGATGAAGTTATCCGTGATTTCCGTGAAGAGCTCGCGGGAGCCGGCGCAGTTCGTAAGACTCTTGAGAAGTACTGCGGATAATTGAATTTGCAGAATCTATCGTTGACAGTAAGGCGGAGCAGGAACCTGCGCCGCTTTGCTGTTTTTTGCATGTAAGGATATACTGCGATGCTGAAAATTGCGATTGTGGAAGATTACGAACAGACCGCGCGGGATGTGCAGGAGATGATTCAAAGGTACGCGCAGGAACATCATCTGGATACCGAGTGCCGGTGGTTTCCCGACGGGGAAGAGATAGCGGCAGTCTATGAGAGCGGAGAAAAGAACCCGTTTGATATCGTTCTGCTGGATATAGAAATGCGGCAGACAAACGGCATGGACGCTGCGAGAAGAATCCGGGACAGGGACAAGAAGGTGGTGCTCTCTTTAATAACCAACATGGCACAGTACGCAATTCATGGTTATGAAGTTAACGCACTTGACTTTATCTTAAAACCGGTCGAATATTTTCCGTTCAGCATGCGTCTCGACAGGATGGTGGAGAGAGTCAAAGAGCGCACCGACGTGTGCATTTCGTTTCCGACATCCGGCGGTATGCAGTTGATTCCGATTGGTGAAATCCGGTATTTTGAAACCGGCAGCCGCATGCTCTACTGTCATGCGGGAGGCAAGGTGTATACAAGCCGGATGTCCATGAAAGAAGTGGAAAAATCACTGCGGCGGGGACACTTCGCCAAGTGCAATCAGTGTTATCTTGTGAATCTTTCGTATGTGAACGGCGTACAGGACAACGTTGTTACGGTGGACGGAGAGGAACTGTTCATGAGCCGCAGGAACAAAACACCGTTTCTGGAAGCACTATCGGAATATCTGGGAAGCAACAACTGACAGAGTCCGCGCTTCCGTGCAGGAGAATCCATGGAACTTTTACTTGGAGCAATCAATATTGCCGGCGATTTTGCGGCTGTGTATGTTTTCACGGCAAAATTAAAGCATGGCAGCAGAAAGAACTATGCCTTGTTTCTCATATCCGCGCTTGTCCTGCTCTGCGCCGCAGTGCGCGTAGAAGCGATCGTACTGGACAGGGTGTATCCCGTGATATTCACGGCACTTTGTGAAACGGCCAAGATCGCGGCGCTGGGCTTCGCTGCGCATTCCTGCATCAGTTCCGGGTGGCTTGGCTCCTTCTATCCTGCCATCTGGAGCATCATGACCGCGGAATTTCTGCACGAGCTGCCGCTTCTGATCCTACGCTTACCGGGGCTTTCGAATGCTTATTCGACTGCGTTGTATCTTGTTTTGCGCTTTGCCCTTACGACAGTTGTCCTTCTGATCCTCCTGAAGACGGTGGCAGTCACGATGCCGCAAAGCGGCATTTACAGGATCGGCCCCAGGCAGTTTACAAGCGCGGTTACAATCGCGATTCTGCATATCGGAATTTACAGCTATCTGATGACGACAAACTGGATGACACTTCTTCCCTGGCCGTATCTTCTGGTCCTGGTTTTCGCGCAGGGATACTGTCTGATCGTCCTGTATCTGCAGAACGAGCTGTTCAGGAAAAGCGCGATGAAAAAGGAAATGGAAGCCGTGAACGCGCTTCTTTACAAGAGAAAGCAGCAGTATGAAATCGCGCGTCAGAATATCCAGCTGATCAACCGCAGAGTGCATGATTTGAAGCTCCTGATCAGCGGCCTCGAGAAAGACCGTCAGGACCGGCAGACAATGGAAGTGCTTGAAAAGGTTCAGGAGGCTGCGGGGATCTATGACTCGGTCGTCAAAACAGGCAGCGACGTCCTTGATACTGTTCTTACCGACAAAAGTCTTGTCTGTGAGTCGAAAGGCATCAAAATCAGCTGCGTCGCCGACGGGCAGAGTCTTGCTTTTATTGACGCGGTGGATATCTTCACGATCTTCAACAACATCCTCGACGAGTGTATTGACGCGGTCTGCCTGTTTCAGGATACCAGCCGGCGGAGCATCGATATTTTAGTTCACACGAGGCAGAAATTTCTTGTCATCAATATTCTGCACCCGATCTTTCAGGCTGTGAAATTCAAGGATGGTCTGCCTGTTCCAAGGAACGAGAGCGCCGCTTATGTTAACTACAATATTAAGGCAGTACGTGAGATTCTGCGTCGCTATGACGGTCTTCTCAACTGCGAGGAAAAGAACGGGGTGTTCACTTATAGGATTGTCATTCCGATCGTATGAAGGCTTCCCCGGCCTAATCTTCACCCAGCTATACCAGTTTTCCCCGGCCTATTGAAAGGCCGGGGTTTTCCTTACTAAAATGCGATTACAGGCTGCATTAAACGCATTGTGTGAAGGATGGATATGAGAAGAATTACGAATCTAAATAAAGGCTGGCTGTTCACAAAGCCGGGGACGAATCCGGTCAGCGTGGATCTGCCGCATACCTGGAATGTGCAGGACGGCGCGGACGGCGGGGACGACTACTGGCGGGGAATCTGCACCTATGAACGCAGACTGGAAGTTCCGGCATTTGACAGGGACAGGGAAGAAGTATGGCTCCAGTTTGACGGCGTGAATTCTGTCGCGGACGTTTACGTGAACGGAAAGAAAGCCGCACACCACGAGGGCGGCTACTCCACATTTCGCTGCAATATCACAGGGCTTCTGCCGGATGCGGATCGAAAGAGCGGGCATCGTGATGTGGAAAACGCAGAGAGGTCTTCCCGCGAAGCTGTTCTGACCGTGAAGGCAGACAATGGCCGCAGCGACAGCGTCTATCCGCAGAAAGCGGATTTTACGTTCTATGGAGGCATTTACAGAGATGTAAGTCTGCTTATTGTTTCAAAAAAACATTTTCTGTTAAATCACCTCGGCGGGAACGGACTTTTCGTAACGCCGCAGGTGGAAGAAGATCAGATCCATGAAACCGCGGCCGGCCTGACCGCGGAGAATGTATCTGTGCAGGTGGAATCCGAAATCGCGGGGGACGGCATTGTACAGGTGACCATACTGGACGCGCAGGGAAATGTCGCGGCGCAGGGAAGCGGCGAGAATATTACGCTTACGCTCGAAAGCGCGCATCTTTGGAACGGTATCAGAGACCCTTATCTTTATACTGCCTGCGCGAGACTCCTGGATCCTTCCACAAAAGAAGTGCTGGATGAAGTTCAAACCAGATTCGGTATCCGCTGTATCAGGATTGACGCGCGAAAGGGCTTCTGCTTAAACGGAAGGAATTATCCGCTGCATGGCGTCAGCAGGCATCAGGACCGCAGAGGGTACGGTAACGCGCTGACCCGGGAAATGCATGAAGAAGACGTCCGGCTGATTCTGGAGTGCGGCGCGAATACCGTACGGCTCGCGCACTATCAGTATGCGCAGTATTTCTACGATCTTTGCGACGAGGCGGGACTTGTTGTCTGGGCCGAGATTCCGTACATCAGCGAGCATCTGCCTTTCGGTAAAAACAACACCATCAGCCAGCTGCGCGAACTGATCGCACAGAATTACAACCATGCCTCGATCTGCGTCTGGGGAATTTCAAATGAAATCACGATCTCCACAAAAGACAGGAAAGGCATGCTGGAGAACCACAGGCTCCTGCAGAAAATCTGTCATGAGATGGACAAAACAAGGCCGACCGTGCTTGCCTGCTACGCCATGTGTACCCCATGGAACCCGGTCGCGCACATCACGGATGCGGTCAGCTGGAATCTCTATCTTGGCTGGTATGTGCCGGGAATGTTTCTGAATGATCTGTGGATTTCGTTCTTTCATTTCCTGTATCCGAAAAGGGCGCTTGGCTTCTCCGAATACGGAGCGGAAGGCATGCCGGATATCCATTCCGCGCATCCAAGGCGCGGAGATCAGTCAGAGGAGTACCAGGCAAAATATCATGAATTTATGCTCCGGTGCTTTCAGAGGCACCCGTGGATGTGGGCGACACATGTCTGGAACATGTTCGACTTTGCCGCGGACGCGAGAGATCAGGGCGGTGAGCCCGGGATGAACCATAAGGGACTGATCACATTCGACAGAAAGACGAAAAAAGACAGCTTTTATCTCTATAAAGCGTATTGGAATAAAGACGAACCGTTTGTTCACATCTGTTCCAGACGGTTCCGTGTAAGAACCGGAAAAACGATGACGGTCAAGGTTTATACCAATCAGGAGCGCGTCACATTATATGCCGGCGGTGTAGAGTGCGGCACCAAAATTGCGGATAAGGTTGTTACCTTCCGTCTTTCTCTCGGTGAAGTGGGAAGCAGAACGGATATCCGTGTGGAAGCAGGCCCCGCGAAGGAGGCTCCGCTGCCCGGAACGACTGTATCCGATGAAGCGGTCTTTGTAAGAGCGGCAAAACCCGATCCGGCTTACAAAGTGAAGAAATCCGGGAAGAAGAATAACTGGGTCTGAGGGGAGAAAATACATGAGCAGAAATGATCATAAAGAGAACGGAAACACTTCGCTGAACCGGGCCAAGCCTTATCAGCTGGTTCTGTTTCCGTTCAACAACGGCGCGACAAATGTTTACTATATTCTGACCGCGACCTATATCGCATATTACGGGAACGGTGTCCTTGGTCTCGCACTGATGTTCGCGACGACAATGGTGACGGTCATGCGGCTGTTTGATGCCGTTACGGACCCGATTATCGGTGCCCTGATCGACAAGACAAACGGCAGATTCGGAAAATTCCGCCCGTACATGATTCTGGGCAACATTGTCATGGCGGTTTCGGCGTTTCTTCTGTATTTCGCGACCCGCTGGATTCCGGAGAGCATGATGTCTCTTCGCTACATCGCGTACGTCGTCATTTATATGGTTTACGTGATCGGTTATACCTTCCAGACATCGGTGACAAGGTCCGGACAGACGGTGCTGACAAACGATCCGCAGCAGCGGCCGCTGTTTACGATATTCAATCTGATCGCCAGCATGATCGGCATGGGTTCCATCCAGTTCTTCGCGCCGATTATCCGCGCGAAATACGGTGATTATACAACGCCGCAGTTCTTTGACATCATCATTCCGATCGCGGTCCTTGTATCGGCGTTTTTAACGCTTCTTGCGGTGATCGGCATCTGGGAAAAGGACCGTCCGGAATACTTCGGCATTGCCGGCAGCGCCGCGCAGAAGGTAAAGATCAGCGAGTATCTGGAGATTCTGAAAAACAATTCCCCGCTCCGGCGTCTTATGGTTGCCGGCGCCGGCTGCAAGCTCGCTCTCGCGATCGCAACGAACGGAACTGTTCTGTGCATGCTGTACGGCGGGATGATGGGAAATTACGACGGCCTGTATCTGCCGATGATGATTGCGGGATATGTGTTCTCCGCGCCGTTCTTTGTTTTGTCGGTAAGAACGAGTCAGAAGAAGGGACAGAAGGCGTCGCTGATGCGTTATGTCAGCCTTGCGCTTGTCATGTATGCCGGCGTGCTGGTTCTTTTATTTCTCTGGAAGCAGGGAGTTCCGGGCGTGAACCTGTCCTTGTACAGCATGGAAGGCGGCTTCCACCTGACGTTGAATCTGTATACGATCCTGTTCCTTGTTTTCTTCGGCATCGGGTACGGTGCGTATTACGCGACTGCGGATATGCCGATTCCGATGGTGGCGGACTGCTCGGACTACGAGACGTACCGTTCGGGAAGATTTATTCCGGGCATTCTGGGAACCCTGTTCAGCCTGGTGGATAAGCTGGTTTCCTCCCTGAGCTCTACAGTTGTGGGCTTCGCGGTCGCATCGATCGGATTATCGACGCTGCCGGGCGGAGATACACCCTACACGGAGGGAATGAGCGGTGTTGTGATTGTACTGTTCTGCGTCATTCCCATGATCGCGTGGGCGGTAACACTTCTTGCAATGAAAGGGTATATCCTGACAGGTGAAAAGATGCGGGAAGTGCAGGAGGTCAATGCCAGAAGAAAAGAAGCGGTGGAAGGCGGCATGAGCCTTGAAGAGGCCATGCGGAAGTTCAAATGATACCGAAGAGTTTCTTTCTGTTATAAGGTACTGACTGGACCTGAAGGCACTGATAGCCGGTTGCATCTATCGCCGATTTAATCAGTTCCGCGGAGACCGCTTCTTCCGTAAGGAAAGAGGCGGTCTTTTTGCTGCGCGAGGCAGTTACCTTCCTTGCGGAAGGAACTGCCTCACGGATCGCGTCGCAGATATGCGCTTCGCACATACCGCACATCATACCATCGATTTTTAAAACTGTTTTAACCATTTTCCATGCTCCTTTGAGCTTATGCTCTTTGTTTTACAGGCATTGTCTTTAATGTTGTCGCCTCTTTGTACTTCTTGAAGAACAGCATGTAAATGATCAGGATCAGTGCTGCCGAAGCTGCAATGACGCCGGGGACATTCCCGTGACCTGTAAAGAGCGAGCCGAACTGATTGATCATCAGGGCTGCAATGTAGGCAAAACCGCACTGGTAGGAAATCGCGAACCATGTCCATTTCGCGTTGTTCATTTCCCGCTTGATCGCGCCGATCGCGGCAAAGCACGGAGCGCAGAGCAGGTTGAACACAAGGAAGGAATAACCGGTGATGCCGTTGAAAGCCTGCGCAAGTGCCTGCCATACGGTCTGATCGCCGCCGCCATAGAGAATACCCATGGTTCCGACGATGTTTTCCTTCGCTACAAGACCGGTAATCGTAGCGACCGCGGCCTGCCAGTTGCCAAAGCCGAGCGGAATGAAAATCCATGCAATCGCGTTGCCGAGGAATGCCAGAATCGAATACTGCAGCTCATCGGACGAGAGCATGCGGAAGCCGTCCTGTGTGAATCCAAAGTAGGAGAGGAACCAGATAACGATCGTGGACAGCATGATCACGGTTCCCGCCTTCTTGATGAATGACCAGCCGCGTTCCCACATGGAACGGAGTACATTGCCGATGGTCGGCCAGTGGTAGGCCGGAAGTTCCATGACAAACGGAGCCGGATCTCCGGAGAACATCTTTGTCTTTTTGAGCATGATACCGGAGATGATGATCGCTGCCATTCCCACAAAGTATGCAGAAGTTGCAACAAGAGAGGAACCGCCGAAAATAGCGCCCGCGATCATCGAGATAAACGGAACCTTTGCGCCGCAGGGAATGAAGGTTGTTGTCATGATCGTCATACGTCTGTCGCGCTCGTTCTCAATCGTACGGCTCGCCATAACGCCGGGAACACCGCAGCCGGTGCCGATCAGCATGGGAATGAAGGATTTTCCCGAAAGGCCGAACTTGCGGAACACGCGGTCCAGAACGAACGCGATCCGTGACATATAGCCGCACGCTTCGAGAAACGCAAGCAGGAAAAACAAAACCAGCATCTGCGGTACAAACCCGAGAACGGCACCGACGCCTGCGACAATACCATCCAGAATGAGGCCTTTGAGCCAGTCAGCCGCGCTGGCTGCGTCAAGACCTTTTTCAACAAGAGCAGGGATACCGGGCACCCAGATGCCGTAATCCGCGGGATCCGGTTCACCGCCGATGTTTGCAAGTGTTTTTTCCGCTGCCTGATAATCCGCAGGAGTCGCTGTTTCCGTTGTAGTTTCCAGCGTCTCATCGTCTTCAATGGTATAGGGGAAATCGCCGGCCGGCGCGCTGCCGTGCTCTTTGACATAGGCGTCATAGCCGTCCACAATCGCGGATGCAGTCGAATACTCTTCGGCAACTTCAGAATAGCCCCCGTCGGTGATCAGATGGAAGCCGTCGCCGAAAATATGATCGTTGGTAAAGTCTGTTGCCGCAGCGCCGATGCCCACCATTGAAATCCAGTAAACAAGGAACATGACAGCCGCGAAGATCGGAAGCCCGAGCCAGCGGTTTGTAACGACACGGTCGATTTTATCGGAAACGGAGAGCTTATTCACCCCTTTCTTCCTGTAGCAGGCTTTGATGATCTCCGCGATATACATATACCGTTCATTGGTGATGATGCTTTCCGCGTCATCATCGAGCTCATTTTCGGCGGCACGTATGTCATTCTCGATATGCGCCATCGTATCCCCTGGAATCTGCAGCGTCTCCAGAACCTTGTCGTCGCGTTCGAATACCTTGATCGCGTACCATCTCTGCTGTTCTTCGGGCAGGCTGTGAACTGCTGCCTCCTCGATATGGGCCAGCGCGTGTTCCACTGGCCCGGAAAAAGTATGCATGGGAACTGTCTTGCCATGATGAGCGGCATTTACCGCTGCATCGGCAGCTTCCATGACTCCGGTCCCCTTGAGAGCGGAGATTTCGACAACAGGACATCCGAGCTGCCTCGATAGCTCCTGCGTGTTGATTTTGTCACCGCTTTTGCGGACAAGATCCATCATGTTGATCGCGACGACTACAGGAATTCCGAGTTCCGTGAACTGTGTTGTCAGATACAGGTTTCTTTCGAGATTCGTTCCGTCGATGATATTCAGAATCGCATCCGGCCGTTCGTCGATCAGATAATTTCTCGCGACGACCTCCTCCAGTGTGTAAGGGGAGAGAGAGTAGATGCCCGGGAGGTCTGTAATAATGACATCTTCGTGCTTTTTCAGCTTTCCTTCTTTTTTATCTACCGTAACGCCCGGCCAGTTGCCTACAAACTGGTTGGAACCTGTCAGGGCGTTGAACAGTGTTGTTTTGCCGCTGTTCGGGTTTCCGGCAAGCGCAATCCGTATACTCATAAAAATGACTTCCTTTCTGCTCATGAGAGCTCTGAGATGTTAGTTTGAACAAACTACAACCTGAAAAAAATAAGGGCGAAGCTCCGGATCATTCCACTTCGACCATTTCGGCGTCGGCTTTGCGTATTGACAATTGATAATTTCGTACGGTCACTTCAATCGGGTCTCCAAGCGGCGCAACCTTGATGACATGCACAGGCGTGCGCTTCGTAAGTCCCATGTCCATAATCCTCCGTTTGACGGCACCTTCGCCATGGAGCTTTATAACGGTCACGGTTTCACCGATTTTCGCGTCTTTTAATGTTTTCACTCTCTGTTCCTCCTCATTTATACCATGATCTTTGCCGCAAGCCCGCTGCTGAGAGCGACACGGCTTTCCTTGACTTTTACAATCAGATTGCCGCAGAGGACATTTACGACACAGATTTCACCGCCGACGTGAAAGCCCAGGTTTTCGAGGTGCTGTTTGACTTCCTGATTGCCGCCGATTTTTCTGATGATCTGCTTCTCTCCGATATCCGCAAGATTCAAAGGCATCATGCGCACTCCTTTCATTTGCAGCCGCGTTAAGTACACGGCCTTGGCGTCGCGTTAGCATCAACTAACTATGCTGCATTATAGTTAGTCACATATAACCTTGTCAAGCAGTTTCTTAATAAAATATAAAATTGCATACAACTTAATTGACTGGAGAACATCTGCAGCAGTTTCCGGAAGGAATGTACAAGCGCTGAGAAATACGCTATTCTGTAATCGGAAGAAACACAGATTCGCGGAGAGAACGGAACCTGCATCCGCGTCAGTTATTTACGGGAGGGATTTATGGGACTAATCAGGGCAGCGCTTGGCGCGGCTGGCGGCGTAATGGCCGATCAGTGGAAAGAGTACTTTTACAGTGAAGCTCTCACTTCGGATATGCTGATGGTCAAGGGTAAGAAAAAGATATCCGGCAGATCAGCCAATGTCTTTGGCAGTGACAACATTATTTCTAACGGGTCTGTCATCGCGGTGGCGGACGGGCAGTGCATGCTTCTTGTCGATCAGGGGAAGGTAACCGAAGTCTGCGCGCAGCCCGGAGAGTTTATCTATGACGCGGGTAGCGAGCCGTCGGTATTTACAGGAGATCTCGGCTCGGCCGTAAAGAACACGTTCATTTCCATCGGTAAAAGATTCACGTTTGGCGGGGAAGCCCCGAAGGACCAGAGAGTCTACTATATCAACACAAAGGAAATTATCGGCAACAAGTACGGAACACCGAATCCGGTGCCGTACCGCGTTGTAGATGAAAGAGCAGGAATTGATCTGGACATTTCGGTCCGCTGTTATGGAGAGTACAGCTACAGGATCACAGACCCGGTGCTTTTCTACACAAATGTCTGCGGCAATGCGGCGGAAAGCTACAGAAGAGATGATCTGGACGGCCAGCTGCGGACAGAGCTTCTGACAGCCCTGCAACCAGCGTTCGCAAAGATTTCCGCGCAGGGAATCCGCTATTCCGCACTCCCCGGTCATACCGAAGAGATGTCGGCCGCGCTCTACGAGATTCTTTCGAAGAAATGGAAGGAACTCCGCGGCATTGAGATGGTTTCCTTCGGTGTTTCATCGGTGAAAGCGTCGGAAGAAGACGAGCAGATGATCAAGCAGATGCAGCGGAACGCGGCGCTTACGAATCAGAGCCTTGCGGCTGCAACGCTTGTCGGTGCGAAGGCGCAGGCAATGCAGGATGCCGCGAAGAACGAAAACGGCGCGGCGATGGCGTTCATGGGAATGCAGATGGCGCAGAACGCGGATGGCACGAGTGCGGCACAGTTGTTCGCGCAGGCAGCCGGGAAGGAAAAGGAGAAGTCACCGCAGGGACAGACGCAGCAGTGGACCTGCCCGAACTGCGGCGCTTCCAATACCGGCAATTTCTGCCCGAACTGCGGAACGAAGAAGCCGGAGGCAAAGCTTTCTTTCTGCCCGAACTGCGGCGCTCCGGTTCCGGACCCCTCAAATCCGCCGAAGTTCTGTCCGCAGTGCGGAAACAGGCTGAAAGACTAACCCGGACGGGGCAGGTATATGGAAGCTGTTAAAATTATCAAACTGAAGGAATCGATTCTGGAGAACAATGACGCGGACGCGGACGCGCTTCGGGCGGAGTTGCGGAAGCGGAAGATTTTCACGCTGAATGTGATGTCTTCTCCGGGATCCGGCAAAACAACGCTGATCCTCGCAACAATCAAAAGACTTAAAGAGCGCTACCGGATCGGCGTTATGGAAGCGGATATTGACTCCGCGGTGGACGCACAGGCAGTGCTGGACGCAGGTACACGCGCAGTTCAGCTGCATACCGGCGGCATGTGCCATCTGGACGCGCAGATGACAAGGCAGGGGCTTTCGGCAGTGGATGCTTCTTCTCTCGATCTTGTGATTCTGGAAAATGTCGGCAATCTTGTCTGCCCTGCGGAATTTGACACCGGATGCAGCAGGAACGCGGTCCTTTTATCCGTGCCGGAAGGAGATGACAAGCCGCGCAAGTACCCGCTTATGTTTGAAAAGGCTGACGTTGTTCTGATCACCAAGACGGACGCGGCGCCGGCGTTTGACTTTGACATGGAGAGAGCGGAGGAATGGATCCGGCGCCGCAATGAACGCTGCAGGATAATTCCGGTTTCCGCAAAGACGGGAACCGGGATGGACGAGTGGTGTGCGTATCTTTCCGGGGAGGTAGACCGATGGCAGTCCGGGTAATTGAGGTTCATGAGTCTGTTTTTGCGGAAAAAGACAGAATTGCGCGGGAAACAAGGCATTTATTGAAAGCGCAGGGAACCTTTATGGTAAATCTGATGGCGTCGCCCGGCGCCGGAAAGACAACGACGCTCCTTCGGACTTTCAATGTGCTGCGGGAAGAGTATTCGTGCGGCGTCATGGAAGCGGACATCGACGCTACGGTTGACGCGGACAGGATGCAGGCCGCCGGCGTCCGGACGATTGAGGTCCATACGGGCGGCGCCTGTGCGATGGACGCGGTCATGACAAGGGACGCGCTGCAGGCTTTTGATACGAAAGATCTGGATCTGCTCGTACTGGAAAACGTCGGCAATCTGGTCTGCCCTGCCGAAGAGGATGTCGGCGCGTCCTGCCGTGTCAATATTCTTTCCGTGCCGGAGGGAGATGACAAGCCGCTCAAGTACCCTTTGATGTTTGAGGTCTGTGACGCGGTTCTGATCAATAAAATCGACGCGGAAGCGTATTTTGACTTCGACCGGGAAAGGGCGGCGGCAAATATCCGTCTCCGGAATCCGGACGCGGAAATCTTTTTTGTCTCTGCAAAGACCGGGGAAGGATTTGACGCGTGGACGGATTATCTTCGAGGGAAAATCAGAGAATGGAAGAGCAGCGCGCAGGTAACAGGCAATGAAATTACATAAATATCTGGAAGAGGGAAAAATCTACATTATAGCAGAAATGAGCGGCAATCACGGCGGCAGCCTTGAAAAGGCGCTCGAAATCGTACGTGCCGCAGCAAAAGCAGGCGCGGACTGCCTGAAAACGCAGACGTATACCGCGGATACGCTGACGATCAACGCGCATACGGAGCCGTTCCTTCTGCGGGACGGTCTCTGGGACAGGCAGTATCTGTATGATCTGTACCGGAAAGCCGGAACACCCTGGGAGTGGATGCCGGTAATCAAGAAAGAGGCGGAAGCACTCGGAATGGATTTTCTGTCCACGCCGTTTGATGATACGGCCGTCGATTTTCTGGAGGGGATCGGAGAGGAGTTTTACAAGATCGCGAGCTTTGAGCTGGTTGATATTCCGCTTATTAAAAAGGCGGCTTCGACCGGAAAACCGCTGATTATTTCGTGCGGCATGGGAACACCCGAAGAGATTCAGGAGGCGCTGGATGCCGCGAAAAGCGAGGGCACCGGGCAGGTTGTGCTGCTCAAGTGCTGCAGTGCGTATCCGACCGATTATGAAACCATGCATCTTCGAACGATTACGGATATGAAAGAAAGGTTTGGCGTGCCGGTAGGACTTTCGGATCATTCGATCGGGACAACAGCCGATATCGCGGCTGCGGCTCTCGGCGCGCAGGTCATAGAAAAGCATTTCTGCATCTCAAGGCAGGACAATACTGTAGACAGCGCGTTTTCGCTTTCCAAAGATGAGTTCGCGCAGATGGTGCAGGCTGTGCGGAACACGGAGAAGGCGCTTGGGAACTGCAGCCCTTCCGGCGGCGTTTCCTACGGACCTTCCGCCGAAGAAGCACAGAGCTATTCTCTCCGCCGGAGTATCTACGCAGTGAAGGACATTGCGGCGGGAGAACCGTTTACCAGAGAGAATATCCGGTGTATCCGTCCGTCGGGCGGCCTGCACCCCAGATATTATGAAGAACTGATAGGCGGAAAAAGGGCCGGCCGCGCGATCCCGTTCGGTACGCCTCTTCATATGGACGACATACAGCAGTAATCAGTCTGCGGAAGGGCCGTTTTCTTCCATATGCGCAAGAAGCTTGTGCAGCAGAGCATAGAGAGTTTCAGACTCTTCTTTCGTGAGCGCGAGACTGCATGCCATCTGCTTCGGCACAAAAAGTGCCTCGTCTTCAAGCGCCATGCCTTTGTCCGTGACGCGTACGATCAGGTTGCGTTCGTCTGCCCTGGAGCGTTCTCTTGTGATATATCCCTTGTGTTCAAGCTTTTTGAGTACCGGCGTCAGCGTGCCGGAATCCAGGAGCAGCTTTTCGCCAAGTTCCTTCACGTTCACCTGCTTCTTCTCCCACATGACCATCATCGTAATATACTGCGTATAAGTTAAATCCAGCTTGTCAAGCGATGGCTTGTAGCGGCGGATGATTTCCTTGCTGACCGCATAGAGGGGAAAACAAAGCTGATTCTCCAGTTTCAGGCTCGCGTATTTGTCTACAGTCATATCGTACGACCTCCGTTCTTGTACGATGTTATGTTACCACGCTATTAAATCGCATACAAGTAAACCCGGTGAATTCAGAACCGGCAAAGCTTTTATGCGCCCTGAGCCGGAATCCGTCATGCCACAGGCGGTGGAATGAAATGCGATCTCTATAAGTCGGAGTAGTTCACATTTATGT
>OCVV012834279.1_pt1 | contig 42580 bp, 42 predicted proteins | sample 1539721 | NCBI WGS metagenome assembly OCVV01 (sample SAMN02144230, study PRJEB22623) | gut metagenome | biome: sheep rumen | host: Ovis aries | place: New Zealand | reverse complement strand
TCTCCATCGACATTATAACCTGTTCCAGTTACTTCAAATGAACTACCATTTGCAAGTACTATTTTCTTAGCAGTTTGTTCATTAACAGTTAATGTTCCTGTTTTATCACTTGCTATAACTGTACAACTACCAAGAGATTCAACAGCATTTAATTTTTTAACAATAACGTTTTCTTTTGCCATCCTTTTTGAAGCTACTGTTAAAGCCATGGTATTTGCAAGCGATAATCCTTCAGGCATAGCTGATACAGCAAGTGCTATAACAGACAAAATAATATCTGGTAAGTCATAATCATGAACATAAAGTATAGTTGCAGATATTACAGATATTAGTAAAATCATTATACTTATTTGTTTCGAGAAACGTTCCATACGAATTGTAAGAGGACTCTTCTCTTCTTTTGTTTCTGTTACTGTTTTGGCAATAGAACCAAGTTCAGTATAAAAACCTGTTGCAACAACTACCGCCATTCCTCGTCCTGACATAACATTAGTTCCTGCGTATACCATGTTTGTTCTATCTCCTAGGGCAACTTCTTTAGTTATTACGTCTGAGGACTTATTAACAGGAAGAGATTCCCCAGTTAAAGAAGACTCATCGACAAGTAAATTATTAGTATCAATAATTCTTGCATCAGCAGATACTCTTACTCCACTTTCAAGGAATATTATATCTCCTCTTACTAATTCTTCAGCAGGTACTTCTTTTTTCTCTCCATCTCTTAAAACTACTACTTTAGTAATTAACATTTTAGATAATGCCTCAGCTGATTTTAGAGCTCTATGTTCTTCAACTGTACCTATTATTACATCAACAAGTACAATTAAAAAAATAACTATAGCATCTAGTTTTTCTCCAATTGCAAATGAAAAAACTGCAGTTAATAAAAGAATAATTGTAAGTGGAGACTCAAACTCTTCAAAAAACATTTGAATAACACTTTTATTCTTTTTTAAAGTTAATATATTTTTTCCGTCTCTTTGTAAACGATCATTTACTTCCTTAGAAGTTAGTCCTTCTTTAGTTGTTTTTACATATCTAAGTACTTCATCAACTTTCTTAGTATACATATTATCACCATTTAAATTATAACTTAATTAAGAGTACAAAAAAAGATATCTAACGATATCTTTTATTTTTAAAATTATTTTAATTATACATCTCTATCTCTTAAGAATGGAGGTATATCATACTCATCATCAATAACACTTACTGGTTTTTGAGGTACTTCTGAAATACCAGGATTATATTCTTCAGCCATTGGAGAAGTTCCTGATACAGGATTATCATCATATCCTGTTGCAATTACAGTAACAATAACTTCATCATTTAAGTTTTCATTAATAACTGCACCAAAGATAATGTTAATATCTGTTGATGCTGATTGTCTAACAACTTCAGCAGCATCTTCAGCTTCAAATAATGTTAATGATGTACCACCTGTTACGTTGATGATTGCATCAGTTGCACCAACAATACTTGTTTCAAGTAATGGACTTGATACAGCTTGTTGAGCAGCTTTGATGGCTCTATCTTCACCAGTTCCAAGACCAATTCCAATTAAAGCATTTCCACGTTTTTCCATGATTGCCCTTACGTCTGCAAAGTCTAGGTTTACTAAACCTGAAACAGCAATTAGGTCTGAAATTGATTGAACACCTCTATGAAGTACATTATCTACTTCTTTGAATGCATCAATCATTGGTGTACTCTTGTCAATAATATCTCTTAATTTATCATTTGGAATAACTATTAATGTATCAACATGTTTTCTTAATTCATCAACACCAATAATAGCTTGTTCCATTCTTCTCTTACCTTCAAATTTGAAAGGTTTTGTTACGATACCTACAGTTAATGCTCCAATATCTTGAGCGATCTCTGCAATTATAGGAGAAGCACCTGTACCAGTTCCTCCACCCATACCACATGTAACAAAGATCATGTCGGCACCTTCTAAAGCAGCGCGAATTTCATCTTTTGATTCTTCAGCAGCTTCTCTTCCTATCTCTGGGTTAGCACCTGCACCAAGTCCATTAGTTAGTTTAACACCAATTTGTAACTTGATATCAGCTGGAGATGCATCTAAAACTTGTTTATCAGTATTAGCAACGATAAATTCTACACCCTTAACCCCAGAAACAATCATACGATTTACCGCGTTACAACCGCCGCCACCTACTCCGATGACTTTAATTTTAGCGATTTGATTCATCTCTAATCCATTATTCATTTCTTTCACTCCTTATTAATTATCAAAGAAGATGCCAAATACCTTCGCAAGTACCGAATCTCCTAAATTAATCTTTTTTTCTGAACCACCACAAATTACATCTATTTCATCACTTGTAAATGTTGAAAATTCCTTATCTCTAAGTTTTAATTTGTAGTCGAAAAATTTGATCATTCCGATTGCGGTTGCATACTCATTACTACGTGCACCTACAACCATAATCTTACCTGTGTCGGCCTTGGTTCCAAAAACACTTTCAACTTCTAATGGAAAGTCTTTAATTTCACTCAATCCTCCACTTATAATTATATAACTAATTTCCTTCTTTGTTAAGTAGTTAATTTCGTTTTTGGCCATGTTCAAAGTCTCGTGTAACCTACTCATAACGACTTCTGTAATCTCTTTTTGATTAATCTCTTTCTTTTGACCAAGTGTATTAACAACTGTTTCTTTTTCACTTAAACGAGCATTTTTCTTATTAGCAAGTGCTAAATGTTCTTTTAAATCTTTACTTTGTTCAGGAGTTAATTTATAGATAAATGAAATATCGTTATCTACATTCTTTCCTCCAACACCTATAACTAAGTTATTAACAATAATACCCTTGTTAAATACTGAAATCTTTGTAGTATCATATCCTAAATCAATTACTACACCTGTTGTTGTATCCATTGAATCATTCTTATGTGCCCAGTAAGTACCAATAGATGGAATCATTATTTCAACTACTTCTACTCCTACTTTTTCTAAGCATTTAGCTACAACATAGATTTCTCTTTTAGGAACAGTAACTATTACAGATTTAACTGAAAGTTTATTTCCTCTCATTTCTTTTGGGTTATGAGCTTTAACGCCATCAACTTTAAAAGATATTGGAATTACAGTAACAAGATCATTTCCTTTATGTATGTTATCTCCAATAGACGCTTTTAATACTCTTGTTATATCTCCTACTGTGATTTCTTTATCATCAGATGTAATGGTAATAGAACCATCCCCAATTTGGAAATCTGCTGAATCCTCATTAACTGATACAATTGCTTTAGATACTTTAGTACCAAGCATTTCTTCTGCTTTTTTAAGAAGTTTCTTAATTGCATAACCAGTTTCATCTGGTTCACAGATAGCACCCTTTTTAACTCCACGAGAATCTTCACTTAAAGCACATAAAATATTAAATCTTTCGTTTAATATTTCTGCCACAACAAGTTTAATTTTACTACCACCTATATCAATTGCAGCAATTATTTCTCTCATGTAAGCACCTTCCATATCTTTGAATTAATTATACACTAGTTTTTTTTATATTAAAAGTAAATCTTCAGCATTATAAGGTTATACAAGATAATTTACAAGTGATATAATGTAAATGGTGATGATTATGAAAGATAGTTTTGCAATTATTGTAAATAAATTTATAACACTAGGATGTAAGATTTTAAAACCTGTTTTTAAGAAAGATGGTTCAGTTACTCCTGGTGCCTTTGCATCTAAGATTAGTCCTAATATTTTAAACAATTTAAAATATCCTGAAATCATTATTGGTGTAACTGGTTCTTCTGGAAAAGGAACTACTACAAAGTTAATTGCACATACATTAGAAAAAAATGGTTATAAAGTCGTATGGAATAAGTCTGGTTCTAACCTATTTAATGCTGCATGTACTCTTCTTCTTAATAATACAAGTGTTTTAAGTAAGAAAATAAAATGTGATGTACTTTTACTAGAGTTAGATGAAAGTTATATAAAGACTATATTTAAAAAGAAAAAACTTACACATTTAGTTGTTACTAATTTAACTCGTGACCAAGTAGCAAGAAATGGTGCTCCTGAAAATGTTTATAAGAAAATATTATCAGCAATTGACGCTAATACTGAGTTAGTAATAAATGGAGATGACATTTTAGTTAATAGATTCACAGTTGATCATAAGGGTGAAATTGTTAAATATGGTATAAGTCACTTAAAAACTGATACAAGTAAACCAACAATACCTGTTGATGGTGCATATTGTCCTAAGTGTGGTTCTAAAATCAAATATAAGAGTTACCACTATGGTCATATAGGAGACTATAAATGTAGTAATTCAAAATGTACATTTGGTAGAAATCCAATTAAATATGAAGGTACTAACTTAAACTTAGATACTAGAACAATGAAAATAAACGGTGAAAAAGTTAATTTAAATACTTCTTTCCTATTTGGTGCATATGCTGCTACTGCAGCTTATTCACTATTAAGTGAAGTTGGTTTAAGTTCAAAGGAAATGCTAAAAGGATTTAATAGTTTTGCTAAAGAAGAAATTCACTATGACTACTTAGGTAAAAGAAGAATAGAAATGTTAGATTCTAAACATGAAAATAATCTTTCATATGAAGCAAGTATTTCTTATATAAGAGATGCTGTTGGAGATAAAACAGTAATACTTGGTTTTGATAATGTATCTCGTAGATATAAGTTTGATGACTTATCTTGGTTATATGATATTAACTTTAAAGATTTAGATTCTAAAGGATTAGATAAGATATTTATAATTGGAAAGTTTAGATATGACTTATATGCTTGCCTATTGCATAATGGAATAAATAAGAAAAAGATAATTGTAGTAGATGACTATAAGAATAATTTATTAGATAAAATTAAACATAATTCTAAAGGAAATATTTATTCAATGGTATTTGTTGATACAATGGATAGCATCTTAGAATCATTAAAAGAGGTGAAATAATGAAAACTATTAGAGTATTACATTTATATCATGATTTAATGAATCTATCAGGGGACAATGGAAACATGGTTGCAATTAAAGATGCTTTAGAAAGACAAAAAGTTAACTATACTATTGATTATTTAAGCATTGGAGATAAAATTGATTTTAATAAATATAATCTAATATATATAGGAAATGGATCTAGAGAGAATCAAGAACTTGCTAGAATTGATTTACTAAAATATAAATTACAATTAAGTAAGATATTTAAAAATAAACTAATAATAGCAACTGGTAATTCATTAGAATTATTTGGCAAAACTATTGATAATAAAGAATGTTTAAATCTATTACCTTTTAAAACTATGTATTTAAAAGAATATGTTGTAGAAGAAAAAATAGTACATTCAAATGAATTAGATATGGATGTTATTGAGTTTATTAATAGAAATTCTGAGGCATCAATAAAGAAAGATTTCTTTATTGATAATAATAGTATTCACACAAGCAACTTCTATGGTACTTATGCACTTGGTCCTCTTCTAATTAGAAACCCTCTTCTATTAAATAGATTTATAGAAAGAGTTTTAAAAGACCAAGATATAAAATATCAAGAAGATAATAATACTCCTGATATGTTAGCTTATAATGAATATTTAAAAAATAAAAAGTAGGATTTAATCCTACTTTTTTAAATACCTCGAAAAAATGGCCAAGCACCAAATCCAGCCATTTTAGCTACTAGACTTGTTGGAAACATTTTTACTAAATTATTAATCTTAAGAATTGTATCATTATATTCTTTTCTTAAGGCTTCTATTCTATTAAAACTATCATTAAATACTTGTAACCATTCAGGTGTTGAAACAACTCCTAGAATAGACTTACAAATATTATCAGTTTCATAATAGTTATTAATAATATCTTCTATAGATACTTTATTACGATATGATGCAATTGATGTATTAAATGTATTAACAGTGGTAGCATCAATTGTTGTTTTAATAGCTTCACTATACTGAGTATATAAGTTATATCTTAAATTTATTTCTTTAACAATATTTAGCCATGTTTCATTAGCATGGTTTTTATTTCTTAATAATTTATTGTAGGCACTTGTTAACATATATGTCATAAGTGCTACAACTAATGCAATTATTAATATATAACCTACAATTTGCATTAAGTATCACTCCTATTTAACTGGATCATATCCACCTTTATTAAATGGATTACATCTAAGTATTCTTTTTATTCCTTTTCCTATACCTCTTATAGTACCATATTTTTCAATTGCTTGTGCCATATACTCAGAACAAGATGGTACAAATTTACATCTATTGTGCGTTGGTATTGGTGTATTTTGATATAGTCTTATTAGTTTAATTGCTGCTTTTTTCATTTTTCTTTTTTGTTGTTCCCTTTTTCTTAGGAGTAGTTTTTTTAGTAGTTTTCTTTTCTTTAAACTCTACTTCTTTTACTGTTTCTTTTTTCTCTTCTTCATCAACTTTAAACATAGTACTGATATATTCAGAACCATCTTTGTTATATAGTTTTACTCTTGTTCCAAGTAGTAAATCATGGAATCCTTTTTGATCATCTCTAAATAGAATAAACATTAACATTATTAATGAATATGCTTGTACTAAGTAATTATAGTAAGTAACCATTCCTAAGTAAGAATTTTCTTTTAAACATATAGCAAGAATACTATTAACTACTGAGAATATTGAAGTAGTTACAAATAAACTTCTAAGAATATATTTACCAATTGATATTTCCTTTTCTTCATCTTTATTGTCAACAACTTGAAGTCTTAATAATTTCTTACCAATTGTTCTTCCCTTTAAAAAGAATTGTAATACACCAAAGTATAGAACAACTAATACTACTTGAATACTATAATTAACAATGTTTAATTTAGTTATTTCATATACCTTCTTATCAATATAATCTGTACAATAAGCTATAAATTTATCATACATTTCTTCTTTATCTTTATCTTCTTTTAATTCTTTATTAACATATTTTTCAAAGAATTCATCGTATTTCTTATCATATTTTTTAGAGAACTCATTTAATTCTTCTGTAGTAATTACATTATCGCTTAAGATACCTTTATCGTCTTTTATTTCATCATATACATCTTTAACATCTACATAGAAACTATTATAGTCGTCTGATATTTCATTTATTTTATCCCTATTCATGAAAGGAATGAATAATGCAAAGATAGATACAATAACTGAAATAATTGTAATATCTACTATGTTTGCTAAAACTCTATAAAATATTTTTTTCATATTAATCACCAATTAAATTATACTAAATATTAATACTTTTGGACAAGTTAAAATATTTAGATAATAATCCCTTCTAGATGATCACATTCATGTTCTATTACTTCTGCAGTTAGTCCATGATAAACATTCTTCTTTTTTTCAAAATATTTATCAAAGTATTCTACTTCTATAGTTTTATGTCTCTTACATTTTCTAGAACCTACTAGTGAAAGACATGTTTCTTCTATTTCATACTCATCTTCTTTTTTAGTAATAACAGGATTATACATAATTACTATAAATGGTCCTTCATAAAAGGCAATTATTCTTTTTCTCTCACCAATCATATTAGCAGCCATGCCATAGCAAATAGATGAATTAGCCTTAAGAGTATCATATAAATTAGTAGCTATTTCTTTATCACTTTCGGTTGCTTCTGTAGATGCAACACCTAGAAATAATATATCTTTTGTAATTGGTTTTATCATCTTTAACACCTCATAATCAATTATATATTAAATCTTATATAATTGAAAATAAATTTATTATGGTGTATTATATTTTTAGGTGATATATATGAATTCAACTATTCCATTACAATATGCTATTATTGCACTTGTATTAATCATAATATCTTTAATTATAGCTAAGCTACAACATAAAGATTTTAATATGGATGTTAATAAATTAGTTAAGTGTTTAGGTGGAAAAGATAATATTCTTGATAGTGAAACTACTATGTCTAGATTTAAAGTTACATTAAAAGATGTAAGTTTAGCTGACAAAGAGGGTTTAACTAAATTAGGAGCTCAAGGTATAGTCGAAATTGATAATCAACTTAAGATTATACTTGGACCTAATTCAAAACAACTAAAAAGATATATTAAAGAATTAAGAAAATAAAAGAGTGGATTTAAATCCACTCCTTTTTTTATGCTAATATTTTTAGAATAATATCTATTAATATATCATCTCTATAAGGTTTATCTAAATAAGCATTAAAACCTATTTCTAAATATTTTTCTTTAGCACCTTTTTCATTATCTGATGTTACTGCTACTATTGGTGTATTAAAACCTTCTATTTCTTTTAATCTTCTGAATGTTTCTACACCATCCATTTCTGGCATCATTATATCCATTAGAATAACATCATAGTGATGCATTTTAACCATTTGGATGGCATCTTTACCAGATATACAAGAATCAATATGATTACTGATTGATGATACGGCATTTGTTGCAATTTTTACACTTAGTAGACTATCATCTACAACTAAACATCTTATCTTATTATCTTCGTTTAACATATTACATCATTTCCACTTTTACTATTTTCTTTTTACCTTTTTGAATAACAAAGGATTTTTTATTTATTTCTGCTTTAGGATCAGTTATTTTTTCTCCATCAACAGATACTCCACCTTGTTCAACTAATCTTCTTCCTTCTGATTTAGAAGGTATTAAATCAGCTGCCATCATGATATCTAATATATTATTAGATTCTGGCTTTATTGGAGTTGCTTCTAAGTCTTCAGTAGAACCTCCAAATAAAGCCTCTGACTTGGCTTTAGCAGCACGAGCTTCTTCTTCACCATGTAAGTCTTTTACATACTCATATGCTAATTTCTTTTGAGCATATCTATCTTCTGGTTTTTCTCTATGTTTTGCCATGATTTCATCTATTTCTTCTTTAGTAAGGAAAGTAAATACTTTTAAGTAGTATTCAACCATGTCGTCTGTAGAATTAATCATATATTGATAAATATCATATGCAGGAGTTTTATCTTTGTCTAACCAAATAGCATTTCCTTCTGATTTACCAAATTTCTTTCCTGTAGAGTCAGCTATAATTGGCATAGTAAATGCATATGCCTCTTTACCTAACATTTTATTAATTAATTCAACACCAGTTGTAATATTTCCCCATTGATCTGAACCAGCAGCTTGCATTACACAGTTCTTTTCTTTATATAAATGAACAAAGTCATATCCTTGTAATAAAGTATAACTAAATTCTGCAAATGTAATACCAGTTTCTAATCTTCTATTAATAATATCTTTATTAAGCATATAGTTAACATTGATATATTTACCTACATCTCTTAGGAAATCAATGAATGTAAAATCTTTAATCCAATCATAGTTATTTACTATTTCAACATTTCCATCAAATAATTTTGTTATTTGTTTCTTTAATGCTTCAATGTTTGCTTCTACAACTGATTTATCAATTATTTCTCTTTCACCAGTTGGTCTTGGGTCTCCAATTAATCCAGTTGCTCCACCTATTAATACAATTGGATGATGACCATATTTGGCCAATCTTTTAGCAGTAATAAATGAAGAGTAATGTCCTATATGTAATGAATCTGCAGTTGGATCTGTTCCAATGTAGAAAGTCATTCCTCCAGCATTTAATTTTTCAATAAAATCTTCATTATTTGTTCTGTCTTTAATAAGACCACGATATACTAAATCGTCATAACATTTCATGTTCTTCACCTCTTATAAAACTTTCTTTAACATTTTAATATCATTTATTCTTTCATTTGGATTTAAGGAACTAAATCTATTACTCTTATCTAATAGTATTGCATTTAATCCAGCATTTTTGGCACCTAGGTAATCAAATTCAAACGAATCTCCTACCATAAGTGTATCACTTGCTTTAGAGTTACCACAAGCCATTAAATAAGCATTCTTATCTGGTTTCTTGTATTCTTCTCCACCATATACCTCAGTAAAATATTTATCTATTCCAGCATTAACTAGTCTTTTATATTGAGATACTCTAAACCAATTAGTTAATACACATAACTTATACTTACCTGCTAGATAATCAAGAGTTTCTCTTACGCCTGCGTCCTCTTTATCAGGTAATGCATACTCTAATCTAGACATAAAACTATCAAGAAATGACATACTTAAATCTAAAGCAGTATATCTTCTAAAGTATTCCATCATACGCACTTTATCATATTTAGAAGACTCTAGTTCATAGTCATGTATAGCTCTTTGAATAGACCTTAATGTTTCTTCAGTAAATGGTACATTAATTAAATCAAATGCCTCGGCAACATACTTAGAAAAGTTAACATTACTTATCAAAGTATTGTCTAAGTCAAATATAATTCTTTCCATAAACCCTCACTAAATAAAAAACAACCATAAATTAAAGCTAAAGGACGAGCATTACCCCGCGGTACCACCTTAATTTATGATTGTTAATCATACTCTTTAAATTCTTAACGCGAATTAACGATTTGACTCCAGGGGCGTAAATCCTTTCTTCGTCAACTTGAATTTATTATAATTGATTATACTTATATTAGTCAAGTTTTAATTTGTTAAGGATTTATAGACTTCTGCAGCATTTATTATTAAGGTAGCTATATCATTTATTTCTATCTTTTCCATAGCTGAAGTTTCTTCATTATATTTAGCATTAGATAATATATCATCTGCAAGTTCTAAAACAGAATAATCATAATTATTAGAAGATGTTACTATTTCTACATAGAATATATCTTTATCACTTGCCTTAGTAAATGCAATCAATCTATTATTTAAGTTATCTATAGTTTCTGCAATTATATAAGGATGTTCTTTTATACTTGCTTCTTTTATATTTTTAATAAATAAACCTTTTTCTTCCATGGTTGCTTTTACGCTTGTTTTAGCATTTGCTATATCGTTATAAATTCCTTCTTGTCCTCTTATATAAATTCTAAATGTATCGGTTGTATCATATATTAGAATTCCTTTGTTATATTTATCATAAACATACTTTTCAGGTATTTTATAAGTATAACTACCTGCTTGTGTAGTATTATTTTTACCGTCTGCAACTCTAGCAGAAGCGTTTTGATTGACTCTTTGTGTTGAAGGACGATTATTAAAAATTATTGTTGGGAAAAGTGTTTTACCAATATAACCACCAACAATCATTCCTATTACAGTTACTAGTATTGTAAATGACATTGGTACAGTTTTCTTAAGAAAACTAATATTAAATTTTATCTTACCTTTTTTAACATTTTGAACTTTAGATAAGTCTTCATTTTTAATAAGTTCTGCTTCTTTATTTGATGACTCTGGAATACCATCTCCATCAGAATCTTTTGTAGCAACAACTTCACCAGTCTTGGTTGGAATTGCTATATTAACTTTTGCTTCTTCTGGTATTTCCTTAAGTGTAGGAATTGCACTTGGATCTTGCACAGGAACAGGAGATGCTTTTTCAATAGATACAGCATTAACTGGTGTTGGCGCTTGATTAGGAAGTTCTAATTTAGGTGCAGGGGAAGCAGCACTTACTTTTTTAAAGTTTTCATTTACTACTGGAGTTGGATTTTTAACTGCAGGTAATTCAACTTCAGGAGACTCTAAAACATCAATTTTTTCGTCCACACTAAACACTTCCCTTCTATTATTTAATTATACTTAATATATGAATTAACTTCAATATAGGCACAAAAAAAAGTTAGATACTAAGCATCTAACTTTTCAGATAAATCTTTTAAAACAACAGCAACTTTCTTCTTAAGTTCAACTAAAGCTTTTTCTACTTTAGGTTTGCCATTTTCAATAGCACTTGCAATTATTTTATCAGCTTTTGCTTCAATTTCAGCGCCTTTTTCTTTTGCTAATGCAATTGCTTTATCTTTGTCCATGTTTGCAAGTTCATCTTTTAAATTATAGAAATCATCATATAATTTTTCTTTTAATGCTTCATAGTCAACGCTTTTAGCTTTTTTAATTGCTCCTTGTGCTTTTTCTTTTAGAAGTTTTCTATTTTCTTCTCCTGTTCTTGGTGTAAGTAATGCTCCAATGCAAACACCTACTCCAACTCCTAGTAATACATCTTTAAGTCCACCTTTTGCCATTTTATTCTCTTCCTTTCATTATATTTTCAAGTTCTTCTTCTTCTTCGCTTAAATCATCATCTTGTTTTCTTCCTGTGAATCTAGATGACACTTTTTGGAATAGTTGAACTACACGTTTAGCTACTCCGTTTACACCAGCATCGATTTTGTTAATTACTGAAAATATTCCATTTAAAGAATTAACTTTTTCAATTATGTCATCTAATAGTACTCTAGCATCATCAACCACTCCAATTACTTTAATTGTTAAAATAATTAGAACAATCAATAGAATTGCTATAAGTACATCAATTACAACTGGCATTACACTTGCTAATACTTCCATTTTTATTCCCTTTCATCTGAATTATACATCGAATCTATTAAATTAAATAGATCGGTTTCAATAGTATCGTCTAATGATTCTTTTGGTTCTTCTTTTCTTGTTTTAGTTTCTACAACTGGTTGTTCATCATCTTCGAACTTACTTGGTTCTTCTTCATCTTCGAAGTATTTATCATCAGACTTTATAATTCCGTCTTCTTCATCATCAAACTTATTATCAAAAGATATTTCAGGTTCATCATTTAAAAGTGATTCAATATCAACTGATGGTTTAACTGGAGTTTCATCTTCATAATCATCACTTATAATGCTTTTAATTGGTTTTTCTTTTATTTCTTCGTATTCAGCAGTATCGAATTCACTTTCAACATGTGCTTTTTCTTCTTCTTTTTTCTTTTCTTTTTCTTTATTTTCTTTTATTAATGTTTCAGTTAAAGTTTCTTTAGTTTCTTCATATCTAGTTGGTTCAGGAATTTCTTCTCCTTGATAACTAACTGGACCAAACATTCTTTCTCTAACTTGTTCAATCTTTTCAGGTTTATTCTTTTCAGCTATTTCTTCTGGTTTGTAATTCTTATCAAGTATTCCATATACTGGACTAATAATTGGAGTTACAACAAATGGTCTTTTTATACCATTTTTAGCTTCATTAATAAACTTAGAATAGTCTCTTGTTTCATGAACAACTTCCTTCTTAGGAGGAAGTTCATATCTTGAACGATCTTCTTTTTTAATTTCTTCTTCCTTTCTTTCAGGAATAACTGGTCTTTCAAAAGAATGAGAACGTTCAATTATTTTGTCTACTTGAAGTGGTTCAATAGGAGTTTTTTCTTTATGTTCTTCTATTTCTTCCTCATCACTAGTATAACTATCTTCTCTTAGTTTAGCTCTTGAAATTGTTTTATATTCTTCTGTATCATCAAAATTAAATCTATCTTCATTATCTGTAACTTTTACTTCTGTAATTGTATCTTCAGCATCTACATAATTATCTTTTTTAAATTTTTTCTTTTTAGATTCTCTTTTAGGTAATACTTCTTCTGTATCATCAGGTTCTTCATCAAATAAGATACCTTTTATTTTATCCATTAATCCCATAGAAATTCTCCTATCTAATTACTTCACTATCGTAGTTTTCTTCTTCATAGTAAGTATCATCTACTTGTAAGAATGTTGAACTATCATCTTCTATATTAAATACGTTTACTTCTTCTTCTAATGAAGATAAGTCTTTACCAAACATATTATTAACCACATTTTTATTGTACTTCATTGTGGTAGCTATAATTAAAGCTTTAGTAACGGCTTTATTAATATCTTTCTTTTTAACATATGCTTCGATCTTAGCATAATTATAATTAACGCTTACTAGGTATTTATCGCTTTCTATTTCATAAACGTTAACTATACCTTTTATCTTTTTGCTTTCAAATATATGACTATAGTATATATTTTTTTCTACTTCATATTCATTACCTACATCGTTAAAGTATTTAACTAAATCAACATATAGGTAGAATTTATAACCATCACACTTAATGATTTCGTTATACTCATCTTTATATGAAATAGTCATACCTGATGGAAGATAATACTTAAATCCTTCATTCGAATGATTGTATATCTTAGAATTACTAGAGGTTACTTCCTTAATTATTCCTTCTATTGAAGAATCGTTAATTGATACACATCCAGTGGTTAAAAACAATATACATAGGACTAGTATAAGTTTCTTTTTCATAAAACACCTACTCTTCAAGTCAATTATAGCAAACTTTGTGTTTTTTTAAAATAATAATTATTATATAACACTCCTATATTAATGATTATATCATAGTAAAAAAAAAGAATTAACTATTTAACACTTTTCTTTACAGCATTAAGATAGTTAATTCTTTGCCCTAGAGATGAAAATTTGTGTTCATACTCTGTTTCAACATTATCAATATCTTCACTATGAAGATCAAGAGAACACTTAGTTATTTCATATCCATATTGAGTAAGAGACTCAATAGAAGATGCAAATAAACCAATGTTATCTGTCTTTTGAACTATATGAGGAATACCTTTAAAAACAGAATCATAAATACTTAAGAAATAACTACTAGTTAAACGTCTTTTAGCATGTCTCGCCTTTGGCCAAGGATCAGAGAAATTAAGATATATAGTATCAATTTCTTTATCAAATACTTTATCTAAATTACTGGCATCTAGTCTTATTAATCTTAAATTAGGTAGATCAATATCTGTAAGTTTTTGAGCGGCCCTTACTTGAACTGACTCATATTTTTCAAGGCCTATGAAATTTATATTTGGATATTTCTTTGCCATTCCAATAACAAAGTCACCTTTACCCATTCCTATTTCTAAGTGAATTGGATTATTATTCTTAAATACTTTTTTATACTCACCTTTAAACTCTTCAGGGTTACTAATAATATACTTGCTTTCATTAAGTATTTCTAAAGCATTTTTAACTTTTCTTAATCTCATATAATCACTCTTTCTATAACTTTAAATAAAAATAGTACCAACTTTCGTTAGTACTGTTTTTATCATTTAACAATATTCTAGCCTTTGCAATCTTCAGAATTTGGTCTTAATAAACAATCTTCACATTTTTTAAATTCTGTGTGGTCTGTACCCCATGTTGAAACTTGTCCAAAAACCCAAGTTACGATAGTTGGAATAAAGAAAATAATTATACCAGCAATTGCTCTTCTTCCTAAAGACTTAGCGCTTTTCTTAATATCATCATCTTTTTCAGCTACAACTGCTTTACCAAAATCAATCATTCCATAAATAATAATTATTATAGGAATAATAATTTTGAAGATTAATAATATATAGCCTACAAAGCTAAGAAGTTCTTTTGTTTGTGTACAAAATGTTGATATTTCTATTGCTAACATTTCTTTCCTACCTCATTTCTAAAACAATTATAATTGATTTTTTATTAGCATGTCAATAATAAAAAGGGTTTATTTGTAAATAATTACATATTAAATCCTAATTTCGAAAGTAATCTATTAATTTCAGGAGAATCAGTGTCTCTATCGTTAATTGGTGGGATGTTTTCGAATACTTTTACACCAGTTTCAATTTCAAAATCATATACTTCATCTTCTGAAACAAAACTCATATTTAATACTATTTTTTCATCCTTTTTTTCAATAAATGCATTCTTATTTCTCTTAATACATTTTGTCAATCTTATGAATGATGGTTCTACTAAATATAGTATGTCACTGCAGAATTTTGATGCTTCAGGAAATTCATTTAAATCAATAATGATTGCTGGAATATCTTTGAAGTCTCTTAATGCTCTTTCAAGATCAATTCTATTCATACATGAAATTAAATTGTCACTTCTATAATATAGTAAGTCTTGTCTACTCATTTCAATTCCTTTAGCAGGAATATTATGACTGTTAAGTTGTCTAACCATCATATTTGTTAAAGTAGATGCTCCAGCATGTACTGTCATATTTGATAAACCAATTATCTTTTTATTTCCAAGACCATAAGTAATACCTGCTCCTGACATTGTTGGAGTTTGCACTGTACTAACACCTGGTGTTGGCATAGATCCACCTGTTGGGATTGGTGCTGGGCTTACAAATCCAGTAGAAACAGCTGGAGCTACATTTTGTACTTTATTTTCCTCAAGTAAGTACTTAACATTATCAAGTGTATTTGGTGTTCCATATAAGAACTTAATACCTTCTATATTTCTTGTAAAATTATAAATACCGTTTCTAACTAAATTTGCTAAATATGGAGTACTTGTTACTTCAGGTTCTCCACTTAAAAGCAAGATTACTCTACTTGCATCTATTCTTTTTGCAAAATCAGCCATTACTTCTGGGCTTTTATAATTTTCAATTGCTGTTACATCTATTATTAATTTTTCAAAGTATAGATTAACAAACTTACTTAGTAATTCACTTACTGAATATTGTCCATCTATCTTCTTAATAATATCGATGTCTAATTGTTCTAACATTTTACTATTTTGATTAACTACTATTACGTTCATTCTCTCACTTCCTCTAAAAAAGCATCTTTTGGATAAGATATATTCTTTGTTTCTCCAGATACATAATAATTACCGAACATTCTTAAGATATTAATATTAATACTAAAGAATGTAATTACTCGATAACTTGAAAAACTTAAATAGGCATTATTATCACTTCCTGTTTGTCCTTCTCTTACTAAACAGAAATGAAATAACTCATCTCCTAAAAAGCTATCACCTCTTGTTACTGATGCATATGTACCATTGGGTTTTGGAATAACTGATATATTTACACCCATGATAGAGTTTCTCTTTCTATTATAAGCATCATCGCCATATAGACGTTTTAATACTGTTTCGCAACTTCCTTTAGATCCATAATTAATTTCTTTAGTATAATTTGCAATTTCTTCTAGCGATGTTGTTGTTCCACTTCCAATGTCTCCAATTATACTATCTCCTGGTCCATCATACTTTTCTAAAACATCTATTATTTCGTCTTTAAACGCAAATGCTTTTGAAAAGTTAACAGAGAATGCTAAGTAACCTGTAAAGATAGTAACAAATACAATTACAATTCCAAATATCCAAGTTGCACCTATCGACTCTCTCACCTATATCACCTACCAATCAAAAGAATCCAATGGATAGTAAATAGCATTGGTTTCTCCAACTACTTTAAACATGAATATACGTCCAAATATTGGTAAATCAAAATTAAAGAATATTACAGCTTTGTAATAATAATCATCATATTTATGTCCTTCACCACTTCCGCCTTCAAATAAAGCTTTAGTTACACATACACTTTGTAATGTGTTTCCAGGATTAATAACTAGACCATTCTCAACTGTAATACCAACAACTTTAGCAGCTGAATCAAATATTCCATTGCAAGTATTCTTTGTCGTATGTCCATTGCCAACTATAGTTTGTCTAATTTTTGATACACTCATATCATTAATACCTTGATATTCTTCAATTGTATTAATAATAGTTGTTTTTGTTTTATAAGCACGATTATAGTTTAATGATACAGCTACATATGCAATCATAAATACCATAAAAATCATAATAATACTATAAAGCCATGCTCCAGCAATAGATTGTCTCATTTTATCACCTATTCTAATAAATATTATACATAATGATTTTTTAATATACAATAAAACCAAAAAAAATAGACATAAAAATGTCTATTCATATTTATATTTTCCAGTTCCTTTTGTTAAGTATTGTCTTAATTTAGTTACTGTGAAGAATAATGCTACTCCGATTACTACTACAATTAAAATAATAATTATAAAATTGGAAGATTTTTTAACAGTTATTTGGTAAGAACATTCTGTTCCATCTACTGCATTAATAATAATCTTAATCTTACTATTATTTTTAAGTTTTTCGTTTCCATCTATTGAGTAATTAGCTTCACTTTGACTTGGTGTAACTTTTAAATCAAGTGACTTTTCATTGTTATTAAGTTTTAATGTGTATTGTTCTACTGAACTTGAGAAATCTAAGTTATATCCTTCAACAACAATATTTGCAAGAGTACAATCTGCTTGTTCTTTTGTATATCTAGAAACATTAAATTTAACAGTTGTTGTAGAAGTACCGTCACTAGAAGTTACTTTAACTGTAATGATTCCACCTTCAGTTGAAATGCCTTTATTACCAATTATTTCGTAAATAGCACTCTTATCTGTTGTTTCAACTTCAATATCAACATCATCTAAGTTATAAGGAATTCTTATATCATGTTCTTCATCTTTAACAATGTTTTTCATTTTAAGTTTCTTATTAATTGTAAGTAACTTAATTGATGAATCACTTGTAACTACTTTTGTTGTTTCTGTAGTTTGTGAAGTAGATTCTGTAGTGCCTTCAGTTGGAGCAACAGTAGGTTTTTGTGTTGGAGCAACTGTAGGCTTTTGTGTTGGCTTTTGTGTTGGAGCAGCTGTAGGCTTTTTTGTTGGTTTTTGTGTAGGTGGATTTGTAACAGGAGGTTTTGTTGGTTCTGTTGGTTTTACATAAATAGAACCATCTGGATTTCTTGTACAATCATAAGTTACATCTTTATATGTGTACTTTTTATCAATATTTCCGCTACAAGATCCATTTCTTAAATAACCATAAGAAATAGATTGGTATGGAGTTCTGTTTCCATTTGCACATGTACCACTTGCAGTCCAAGGAATTACATTTAAATATGTATAAGTCTTAGATGCACCATTAGAAGTACATTGGTTAACAACACATGATCTTAATGTAACACTTCCACTTACATTAGCAAGAGAAGTTTTACCACTACTTACATTATTAGCATCTGTCTTACAAGTTGCTAAATCTGGGTATACGTAAGCAGCATTTACTGTTATTGGAATTAAAACCATGCATATAACTATTAATAATTTATATATTTTTTTCATAAATGCCTCTTTTCAATATAGATTATAATTTATTGTTGTACTTTATTCAATTCTACTCTTCTATTTTTACTTATTAATTCAATATCATCTGATAAGAATTTAACTCTTTCAATAATTCTTTGAGCTTTTAAAACATCTACTTTATTTTTAGTTTCAGCTAAATGATCTTCTAATTCTTCAATATTCAAATTAGATGTGAAGAATGTTGGAAGTTTTTCATCCATACGACATTGAAGAATAGTAAATAATACTTCATCTCTTGACCATGAAGTAACATTTTCAGCACCAATGTCATCTATTAATAATAAATCACATTTAGTAAGTTCATTAATTATGTCATCATAGTCTTCTTCATAATTTGAATTAAATGATGCTTTTAGAGTTTTTAATATTCTTGGATAATTTACAATTACTGAAGAGTATCCTTCTTTTGCAAGTTCATTTAATAAGGCAGCAAGAATGTAAGTTTTTCCTGATCCAAATGAGCCATGTAAGAATAACCCTTTTGTATGTTTATCTTTAGGATAGTTCTTTAAAAATTCTTTCATCCATTTAATAGCTGGAAGTCTATTTTTATCTTTTAAGTCTAAATCTTTAATAGATGCTTTTCTTATTTCAAAAGGTTCTTCAAAAAATTTAGAACTAGTTTCTTCTTCTATTCTTGCTTGACTCATATATTTACATTCTTTATAGTCAAAGATAATTACATTACCATCTACTCTTGGATAATATACTAGGCCCATGCAAGCATTTTTACATTCATGAATACCCTTACATTTAGAGCAGTTTTTAAGTTCACATACACTTCTTTTAATTTTAGAAGTATATTTCATCGCAAGATTATCATCTGCTTTGATACGAGCAATCATCTTTTTAAAATCAGGATCTTTTATTGCTTCTAAGTATTCATATTTTAATCCATTTTTATCTACAAAGTATGGACTCTTCATAATTATCACCTAAATTCTTTTAAATCTTCTTCTAATCTTTTTATATCTTCATCAGATAAATCATTAGATTCAATATCTGCATTTACCCAGGAAGGTACATTTGCTTTTTGTTTAGTAACTTTTGTTTTAGAAACACTTTCAGTTTTAGTAGTTTTCTTTCTAAGTTCATTCATCGCATCAACTACTGTTTTAATATTTTTTCTTTTAAATGTTGATGCTATTTGTTCAATATAATTTCTAGTTAATTTATTATCATTAACTTTTAGTACATAGTCCACAAGTACATTTATAACACCTGCTGGTAAGTCATAGTTAATTGCCAGTAACTCAAGCGTTTGTAAATCTATTTTACTTGGAGCAGCGCCTTTGTTTCTTCCTCTTAAGAAATCATTTGGAGTAGTATTTTCAAATACTGCTATCATACGACCTTTACTAGAAGTATCTCCTGTTGGACTCTTTAAATATTCAGGTTGACATCTATAAATAATAGTTGGAAGTCTACCATTGTTATTATATTCATAATTCTTTCTAGCTGTTTCTATAAGTTTTTCTTTATTAATTAAACCTATATCTTCAATAGACATTCTTATAATTTCAATCATCTTTATTGTATCAATATTATAAGTGAAAGAAAGTTTATTAATAACGTCTCTTACTCTTTTATTAAATGTTCTAGAGTTTATTAATCCTTTGGGAATAGATTTTTCAATTAAATCAAAGTCTATTCTGGATTCAATATTTAAACCTAGTTTTTCAGTCTTTCTAATTTCTTCTAATGAAGTTGAAGGAATTGACTTAAATGTTTCATTCATAGTTGAAGTGATTTCTTCAAAATCATCTTTTTTAATAGTTCTTTTTTTATAGTTTTCTTTTAATATAGAGTATTCTTCTTCTCCAATGTTATTAAGTAGAACTACATTAAGAAGTGGATCATTAAAAAACTCATATGCTGATAATGGAGAATATAACTCATAAAGGTATTCATTGACACTATCATTTCTTTTAATAAAGCTCTTCATTAATCCTACAGCTTCAAGAGCTTTTCTTGCTTCTTCAATTTTATCAAGTCTTGATTTCAAAACTACCATTAAATGGTGATGAGTATAAAGGTCACTTACTTGTTCACTTTTGTCTAAGTCTCCCCATAAAGTTAAATAAAGAGAAACTGCAGAAGCACCAATAATAGGTTGATATAATGAGGTTAAATTTTTCTTATCTACTTCTGTTAATACTGATTGATTTACTATTTTATAAACATCAGCTGGTAGTAAGTTATCTTTCATATATATCACCTTCTTCTTGCCTATATTTTACCATTTTAATAGGATATTTACTATAAAAATCAATTTTAGGAAACAAAAAAGAGGAAGTATTATTTACTTTCCTCTTCTTTTTTATTCTTTTTATTCTCTTTAGTATTCTCTTTTTCTTTTAAAAAATCATCGTCATACTCTATTACAAGACCAAGAGATGCCAATTTAGAATTTATTTCTTCTTCAACTGTGTTAATTTGTTTTTGTATTTTTAAAGCCATGTTATACCTCTTGAATTACATCAATAATCATTGGTTTAGTACCTGTTTCATCATAGAAATATTTAGATAATTGTTCTCTTATTTCATTTTTAATTGCATTGAAATCTACATATCTAGTTGAAACATTCTTTTCAATTATTTCTTTACTAATACGTTTAATTTCTTCAATTAATTTATAAGAGTCTCTTACATAAATAAATCCTCTTGTTGTTACTTCAGGTCCTACTAATATTTCTTTAGTCTTTTTATCAATAGTTGCACTTATTAGAAGAATACCATTTTCTCCTAACATCTCTCTATCTTTAATAACTAATTCACCAACATCTTCACTTGTTTTACCATCTATTAGGAAATCATTAATCTTAATTGTTTCTGTTGATTCTACAATTTTTCCATTTACAAACTCTACTACATCACCATTTTGTTTAAGAATAATATTTTCTTTAGGCATATGAAGTGCATCGGCAATATTAGCATTATTAACCATAAGACGATATTCACCTTTAACAGGCATATAGTACTTAGGATTAATTAGATTTAACATAATCATTAAGTCTTCACTTGATGCATGATGTAAAATTGTTTTATCTTTAGGAATAGTTATGCTATTAACATTCTTTTGAGCTATTTCATCTTGCATCTTAACTATTACCTTTTCGCTTGAATCATATGTTGGTTCTGCAAATATAACTGTATCAGTATCAGTTAAATGAATATATTTATCATTTTCAGATACTATTTTTGCTAAAGCACCTGTTGGATTCTTTCTATCATCACATACTAAAAGAATTGAATCTTTTCTTTCTATATCAGACATATTACCAATTAAATCATCTGATACAGTTAAATAACCATTTTCTCTCGCAATGGATACAATCTTTTGTAATTTATTACCCATGATAACTATTTTTCTATGCATGTTAATTGATGCATTAAATAATTCTTGGATTGCATATAAATGAACTGGTAAGATACTTACAATTATTCTGCCTGGAGCTTGATTAATAGTATCTTTAAACCAAGAAGTTAATCTATGATTTGGACTAGTATGTCCTTTTTTCTCTGAAAAAGTTGATTCAGATAATAAACATAATACTCCTTGTTTACCAATGTAAGCTACTTTACCTAAATCCATACCATATGAACCTGTCATAAGTGGATCAATAACAAAGTCTCCTGTATAACAAATTGCTCCATCTTTAGTATTTAGTACATACATGACAGCATCAGGAACTGAATGAGATACATTAATTGGGAATACAGATACATCTTTTGAATCTTTAAAGGTAATCTTCTTATGTGCCTTGATCTCTACAATATTATCTTTGTTAACACCTTCAAGTATCATGTATTCTTTTGTATATTTAGTACAATAAATCTTAATATCAGGTATTAAGTTAATAAGATCCTGTACTCCACCCATTTGTTCTAAATGTGCATGTGTAATAAATACACCTTCTATTTTATTTTTATTTTCTACTAAATAACTATAGTCAGGAATAATATAATCTATTCCATACATGTTATCATTTGCATATTTTAAACCACAGTCAAATATAAATATTTTTTCATCTACTTCTACTACGTATGTGTTCTTACCTGATTCGTTAAGACCACCCATAGCAAAAATCTTAATTTTACTCATTATTAAGTCTCCGTTTCTATAAATAAAATTATATATAAGGCACAAAACTGATGTAATTATAGCATAAAAAGTTGTAAGTGACAACTTTCTAGAATTATAGAAATAGCATTCTTCTTCTATATTTTTAATTGTATTATTTTATAAATGTACTAAAATTAAAATAGGAAGGAGAGTTTAAGTTTATATGGAAAATGCCAAAAGATGGGCAAAGGATAATTTGAAAGGCAATAAATGGAATATATGGATAGGAATACTTATATTAGGTTTTATTACAGGTATTGTAGATAGTATTTGTAATACCATCTGGAAACCTGAAGTTATAGATGTTTGGAATGATGTTGATATAGTTGTTACTAGTCGTAGTGCTGCTTCAGCAACTTCTATTATTAACCTATTATTATCACCTTTATATGTAGGTTTTTGTTTTTATCTAGTAAATATTGTTAAAGGTAAAAAGTTCCAAGTAGAACAATTATTTAGTAAATTTAATAATTATCTTAGAACTATTTTAGCTATTGTAATGATGGGTATTATAATAGCTATAAGTTTTTGCTTACTAATTGTTCCTGGTATTATTGCTGCCCTTGCCCTTGCACTTGTTATGTACTTACTAGCTGATGAGAGATTTAAAAACCTAAGTGCTATGGAAATTATTAAGAAAAGTGCAGAATTAACTAAGGGACATAAGATGGAATTATTCCTTTTTATTCTTGAATATTTTGTTAAATTTATATTAAGTGTATTTACTTTGGGTATTTGGTTAATATGGTTAATTCCTGAATACAATTTAATAGTTGCTAAGTTTGCAACTGATTTAATTGATGAAAATAAATAATTATTAAGTTTTATATTAACCACTTTTATGTTATATTTTAGTTGGTGATAAAAATGAATGATTGTATATTTTGTAAAATAGCTAATGGTGAAATACCTACTAAGATGGTATATCAAGATGATGTAGTAGCCGTATTCATGGATGCTAATCCAAATACTAATGGACATATGTTAGTTGTTCCTAGAAAACATGTTGTAGATTTTACTGAAATTGATGATGAGACTTTAGTTCATATTCATAAATTAATCAAAGAAAAATTACAACCAATGGTATATGAAAAACTTGGGGCATGTGGATTAAAAATAGTTAATAACTATGGTTCTGAACAACAAGTAAAACATTATCATGTTCATGTTATTCCATTCTATCCAGATACTAAAGTTGTAATACCTCATGCAGAAGGAAACATTGATGAAGTATTTGAAAAATTAACAAAATAAAAACTCTAACAAAACGTTAGAGTTTTTTTATAGATAACTATCATTTAATTTAGTATATTTATATTTTTCTAGGTATCCATAATCCATAATCATTATGAAAGGAAAAAGAATTGTTTTAATCATATTTTTCTTTGAACCATTATTAAATCTAGCAGCTAATTCTTTTAATACATTTATTCTATACCAAATATATAAAATTATTGTATAAATAGATGCACAATAAAACATATATATTATATGAAGAATCCATATTCCTCCATGACCACTGCCATAGTAAAGGATAGCTATGAATAACCAAACAAGTGCTAATGGTTCACATTTTCCTAATTGATCTCTTAGTCTTTGATCATTTCTTATTTGAAATAAAGTAATTAATCTTATAATTGGTATTAAACCCATATACCACTTCTTCCCTGCTTTATTAAACATAAACTCATAAGATGTAACACTTATAAGCCAAAATGGTACACATGTTTCAAAGAAAATAAGTGCTAAATACTTTTTTTTAAAGATAACATAAATTAATAATGGCACTAATATAATATAAATAATATTAACTATTAAAAATACTCTATTATGAAGAAGTTCTTTGTTAACATTTTTGCTCTTCATTTGTTCATATTTTTCGTCATATAGATTATCAGTAAGTTTTGTTACTGCTCTTTTCGCAGAATCATTAGCATAGTTGTAATATGGACCTTTTTCTTCTACCTTTTGAACAGTTCCACATTCAGGACATATTAAAATATTATCTTCAATTTCTTTTTCACATTTTCTACATTTCATATATATCACATATATATTATAACAATAAGTAAAAATAATAAGATATAATTCATCTTTATTTAACAAATATGTTTACTATAGAAAAATAAAATGTCAGGAGATTATCCTGACACTTTTTATTTGATATTTTTTAATAAAAGTGAAGTTGCTTCAGCTACTACTTTGCTACTTTCTTTTAAGAATTCTTCATAAGTAGTAGTATTTTCATTATTAACTACATCTGAAATACTTCTAATTATTAAGAAAGGTATATTGCAAAGGAAACATACTTGAGCAATACTAGCACCTTCCATTTCAGTACATAAAGCATTGAACTTTTTATTTATTTTTAAACTCATATTAGTGTCTGTACAGAAGATATCTCCTGATGCAATTACACCAACAAATACATTAGCATTTATTTCTTCAAATGAACTTTTAGCACTTCTAATTAAGTATTCATCTGCTTCTATAAAAGGTTTACCTACTTCAGGAATATATCCTTTTTCATGATCAAAAGCAGTTATATCAAAGTCATGTTGAACAAGAGACTCTCCAATTACAATATCTCCAACTCTCAAGCGTTCATCTATTCCACCTGCAACACCAATGTTAAGAATAAAATCTACTTTAAAGTTATCTATTAGTAATTGAGTAGTTCTTGCAGCATTTACTTTACCTACTCCACATCTTACTAGAATACAATATTTATCATGAATAGTTCCTTCATAAAAATGTAGGTCAAATATAGTATATTCTTTTTCTATTTTTAAGAACTTTTTTAACTCTACAAGTTCTTCTTCCATGGCAAATATAATTCCATATTTCATAAAAACACCCCTTTATTTTATTTAAAAAACTAACCAATTGGTTAGTTAATAATCAATGGTGATCCGTACGGGATTTGAACCCATGAATGCATGCGTGAAAGGCATGTGTGTTAAACCACTTCACCAACGGACCAAATAAAATTACTTGCTCAGTATAACAAGTAATAAAAAAATATGCAAGAAAAAAGTACTAACTTTTTTGTTAGTACTATTTTACTACAATATTAACTATTCTACCTTTTATAGCAATTACTTTAACTATTTCTTTACCAAATGTATAATTTTTAACATTTTCCTCAGCTAAAGCTTTTTCTTTCATTACTTCTTCATTATCATCTTTATTAACAAGAATAGTTGCTCTTAATTTACCATTTACTTGAACACCAATTTCAAGTTCATCATCATGAGTTAATTCTTCATTGAACTTAGGCCATTCTTCAAAAGCAATTGTATTATCATGTCCAAGGAATTGCCATAATTCTTCGGTAATATGAGGAGCAATTGGATTTAATAGTTTAATAAATCCTTCAGCATATTCTCTTGGAAGAGTTTCTTCTTTATTACATGCATTAACAAATATCATGAATTCACTTATTGCTGTATTAAATGAAAGAGATTCAAAGTCAGAAGTAACCTTCTTAACCATCTTATGATACATCTTTTCAAGATTCTTATTTCCTTCATCAACAATCTTTGTTTCAGTAATAAGTCTCCATACTCTATCGATAAACTTCTTAGCACCTTCAACACCAGATTTACTCCATGGTTTACTTGCTTCAAGAGGTCCCATGAACATTAGATATAGTCTTAGAGTATCTGCACCATAATCTCTTACGATATCAGATGGATTAACTACGAATTCTGGGAAACGTTTACCCATCTTAATTCCATTTTCACCTAAAATCATACCTTGATGAACTAGTTTTTTGAATGGTTCTTTAACTGGAGATAATCCTTTATCATAAAGGTAATTATTCCAGATTCTTGAATACATTAAATGTCCAACTGCATGTTCAGGTCCACCCATATAAAGGTCAACTGGCATCCAGTGTTTTAATAATTCTTGATTTGCAAATTCATCATTATTATGTGGATCAATATATCTTAGATAATACCAACTTGATCCAGCAGAACCTGGCATTGTTGATGTTTCTCTTATACCTTTAATACCATTTTTATCATAATGTTTCCATTCTTCTGCATTTTCAAGTGGAGCCTTTCCATTATGTCCTTGATAATCATCTAATACTGGAAGTACTAGTGGTAATTCTTCATCTGGAAGTACATAGTCTTTACCATCTTCACCATGAACAATTGGAACTGGTTCTCCCCAGTATCTTTGACGAGCAAAAATCCATTCTCTAAATTTATAATTAACTGTTCTTCTAGCAATACCTTTTTCAACTAAGAAGTCAGTAATTGCCTCTTTTGCTTCTTCTACAGTTAGACCTGTAAACTTATCTGAATTAATAAGTTTGCAACCTTTTCCTAAATAGTCATGTTTTTCAAAAGCATGCTCTGAAACATCTGCGCCATCAATAACTTGAACCATAGGAATATTATGTTCAACAGCATATTCAAAGTCTCTTTGATCATGAGTTGGAACAGCCATAACTGCACCTGTACCATAGTCTCCTAATACAAAATCTCCTAGGAAAATAGGTACTTCTTCACCATTAATTGGATTAATTGCTTTAACACCTTTAACTTCAACACCAGATTTACCTTTATTAAGTTCAGTTCTATCCATTGCTGACTTTTTAGCAGTTTCATCAATGTAAGCTTGAACTTCACTCTTATTTTCAACTCTTGGCATAAGTTCTTGAATTAATTTTCCGTCTGGGGCAATTACAAAGAATGTAATTCCATATACTGTTTCAATACATGTTGTAAAGATAGAGAACTTACCTCCACCTGAGATTTCAACATCCATTTCTACACCAGTTGATTTACCAATCCAGTTTCTTTGCATTTCTTTAGTTGATTCAGGCCAATCAATTTCATTTAAACCTTCAAGAAGTCTTTCAGCAAATTTAGGTTGATCAATACAAAGTTGTTTCATATTCTTTCTAACAACTGGGAATCCACCACGTTCACTCTTTCCATCGATTACTTCATCATTCGAAAGAACTGTACCTAGTTCTTCACACCAGTTAACTGGCATATCAACATATTTTGCGTATCCATCATTATATAATTGCTTAAATATCCATTGAGTCCATTTATAGTAATTTGGATCACTTGTTGAGATTGTTCTATCCCAATCAAAATCAAAACCTATTTCATGTAATTGTTTTGAGAATGTACCAATATTCTTTTCAGTAAATCCAGATGGATGGTTACCAGTTTGAACAGCATATTGTTCAGCAGGTAGTCCAAATGAATCATATCCCATTGGATGTAATACATTATATCCTTGCATACGTTTCATACGTGAAACTATATCTGTTGCTGTATATCCTTCTGGATGTCCTACATGAAGACCTACTCCAGATGGATAAGGGAACATATCTAGAACATAATATTTAGGCTTAGAAAAATCCCAAATATCTGTTTTAAATGTTTTATTATCTTCCCAATACTTTTGCCATTTCTTTTCTATTTCTTTAAAATTATATTCCATTACTCTTCATCCTTTCTCTTCAAAACTTTTCCTAAAATAGTATATCCTCCAAGAACTATAACGGAGAATATACCAACTAACATTGCATATTCAGTTACCATACTCATTTTTAAATCAAAGAAGGCTTTAATATAAATAGGTAAAGTAAATGCAAATGAATTAATAATATCAATTATTAATCTTACTTTTTTCTTTTTTCTCTCTCCGAGTTTAAGTTTAAATCTATTCTCTATATATTTAATAGGAACAGATGTTTCTTTTTCTAAACCTTTTCTTTTATATTTAATAACTGTAATAATTCTTGCTACTACAAATATTGCTAAATAAAAAATCATAAACAGTACTAAATAACCTAATAATTTCATAAATCCTCCTTAAAAATAAAAAGATCCCTCATCCAAAGGACGAGAGACCGTGGTACCACCTTAATTTTTACTTATATGAACTGTAAAGGGTTCACCCTAACACATCAAAAAACAAGTTCATAAATCTCCACTTATTAACTTACACCAACCGTTAACTCTCTTTGAAGTATCTAATTTACTACTACTTTTTTATCACTTGCTTGAAATTGATTATACACACTTAAGGGCTTTTTTTCAACATTTTTTTATAATAAAAGAAGGAATATTACTTTCCTTCTTATACTTCAGCCATATATTCAAGTAGTTTTAAGAATAAAGTTACATATTTAGGATTTAGTCCTATCTTAGATAACTTTCTTACTGCTATACGTTTTTCTTGAATAGATGAATTACTCATTAGTATTTCACCAATTGTATTTTTAACTTTAGTTGCAATTGGTAGGTCATTTAAAATAGATTCTAAGTCATCATTAATTAGACGACCTGCATCAAATTCAATATTATCACCCTTACAGTTAACTGTTATTTGTTTTAATGTTGTAAGTGGAGGTAATTCAATTACAAAGTCATTATCATCTAAATATGAATCTGTTTCTTTAATCTTATCTGTACCACATGTAATACTTATTTGAGATGGTTCATTCATATTTCTAAATCTTAATCTATAACTTCTATAAGGTGGGATAATACCACTTTTACCTGCTACAGGTCTAATAGAAATAGTTACATTACTCTTTTGATAAACATAATCTATTTCAGTTAAAATATAGAAGTCTTTTTCATATAAAGAGCTTATACCATCATCTTCATATAATTCATATGTACAAGAGTCTCCTGGGAATACTTGTATTTCCATATTTCTTGGAGCGTCTGTATTATTTAAATCATTTTCATCAAGTATTGCCATAGGAATGATTGTTCCTGCTCTAGCAAATACTGGGTAATCTTCGTCTTTATAGAATGTTGTATATCTTCTTCCACCTGTGAATTTTTTACCTGTTAAGAAGTCATACCAGACACCTTCTGGTAGTGCAAGTTTAACAATTGATCTATTCATTAGTGGATCTGATTTAGTTGTAATTGGGGCAACTAATAATGAAGATCCAAAGTAATATTCATTCTTATATGCTGGTTCATCATATATTTCTGGATTTTGATAATAAAGAGGTTCTACTAATGGAAGACCTACTTTATGATATCTATATGCTTCACTATAAAGATAAGGTATTAACTCATGTCTTAGAAGTAAATACTTAGATACTATAGCTTGAGTTTCAATATCCCATTTCCATGGTTCTCTTTTATAATATCTTCCTTCATCTGCTGCTAATCGAAGTATTGGTGAGAAACATCCAAATTGAACGAATCTTGCAAATAATTCACCATCTTCTGTTCCATCATAGAAACCACCTATATCATTTGATATCCATGATACACCTATATTTGATGCTTGAGCATTAAAATGTGGTAGTACTTCTAAGTTCTTCCATGATACAGCGGTTTGACCTGTATAATGAATTGGATATCTATGAGGTGCTTTTAAAGCATTTCTTGCAAATACTATTCCTCTTCTATTTACTATTTGTTTAAAATCATTAAAGTGATAATGAGTTAATGCTCTTAAAGTAGTTAAATCATTAATATTATTATAATCTAACCAAAAGAAGTCTACTCCATAGTTCATAAGAGGATGAATAAAATAATCAAAATATGCACTTAGGACATTAACGTTAAATACATTAAATGGAAGTACTCCATTATCTTGTAAGCCAGATGATGCTTTAAATGGAAGATAATAGTCTTCTTTAGGACTAATACCTTCTGATGGATTTATTTTAACAGCTAATCTTACATTTCTACCATGTAAGAAGTCTGTCATTCTCTTAGGTCTTTTAAATAATGTTTCATCAAATGAAAGACCTGACTTCATCTTAGGATTTTTTCTATGCCAATGGTCACCTAGCATAATAACTGAAACTGGAATTCTATTCTTAGTGAATTTATGAATAAGCATTTCAATTCCTTTGGAATTATATTCTATATTTCTATTCCACCAGTTACCTAGAGCATATCTTGGTATTAAAGGTGGATAACCCGTTAAAGTAAAGTAATCCTTAAGACATGCACCAAAGTCTCTTCTATACATGAATACATAAGTATCTATTCTTGTATCATTTCTCTTACCAAGAGATCCATCTTCATTAAAGATAAGTGAAGTCGAATCATCAAGAGATACAAATCCATCTACACTATAAAGTCCTCTTTCAACTTTTAGTTTACCAGTTCCACCTAAGCCATCAAGTGAATAAGCAGAACCACCAAAATTTCTTACTTCAGGATGATGGTAATACCATACTTTATCTGTATTCTTAAGTTCTATTTTTAAATTTGAATCAGGTGATAGCTTAGTTCCTTCAAAAGGCATTTCTTTTCTATAGAAAAGTGTGAAATAAGACGTAGACACTGTTAAGAAAGTATTATCATCTTTTGCTTCAAATTTAACGCTTGGAAACTTTCTAGACATTACAAGTTCAGTTGGTCTATCTTCGAATTCACCTGTTTCAGAATATTCTAGTCTAATAAGCAACTCTGATAATATAGTTATTCTATATTTTTTACCTTTAATAATACTATTAACAGGTGGAAGTATTCCGCGATAATCCATTTGAAAATGTTCTTGTAGATTAGCCATTTTTTATCACCCTACATTCTTCTATTATTAATTTTATCATAAGGTATTTTTATTTTCTATATAGTTTAAGAATAAATGATTAGATAAAAACATATAAAATATCCTTAAATCGTTTGACTTTTCGGGCTTTTCAGTGTATATTACTAATTGCGTAGTTATGGCAGTGGTTTTTTCTAACTATTAATGCGTTTAATTGAAATAATCTAGTAACTTAAGACTGCCTTAAGGGAACGAGTTATTAAACACCCTAGTAGAAAGATAAACTTCCTTACTATGATATTAATAGAAAGGAGAATATTAAATGGCAAGATATACTGGTCCTGCATACAAAAAATCTAGAAGATATGGTTTTTCTACATTAGAAAACGGAAAAGATTTAGCTAAAAGAGCTTATGCTCCAGGTCAACATGGAACTGGAAGAAGAGCTAAAGCTTCTGAATACGGAATCCAATTAAATGAAAAACAAAAAGTAAGATTTATGTATGGTTTAACTGAAAAGCAATTTAAGAGATTATTCCAAAAAGCAGCTAAGATGAAAGGTGTTCATGGTGAAAACTTCTTAAAATTACTTGAAGCTAGATTAGACAATGTTGTATATAGAATGGGAATGGCTCCAACTAGAAGAGCTTCTAGACAATTAGTTAACCATGGACACATTTTAGTAAATGGTTCTAAAGTAGACATTCCTTCATACGAATTAACACCTGGTGATGTTATTACTGTTAAAGAAAGATCTTTAGAACATCCAGTTATTAAAAATTCAATCGAAGCTAACACTACTGTTGCTCCATTTGTTGAATTTGATTCTAAGAAATTAACTGGTACTTTCGTAAGATATCCAGAAAGATCTGAATTATCAGCAGAAATTAATGAAGCATTAATCGTTGAATTCTACAACAGATAATAAAATAAGACTTATTAAAGTCTTATTTTTTTGTCTTTAAAAAAAGAATAGACTTCTCTATTCTTAAAATTCAAACTTATGTGTTTCTTTTTCTTTTAACAACTTAGATATTATTCTATTTAATTTAATAGTACCATTTAAGTTATCTTTGTTTTCTACATTTACTTTATTAGAAATATAAAATCTAATTGTTTGTAAATCAGGTACACCTAAAGCACTTAAATATTCTACATACTTATTAGTTAATAAAGATGCTTTAAATAAAGATACTAATTCAGTATCATCTAAAGTATTTAACTTTTCATGAATAGTATTTAGAATATCACTTTCAAGTGATAAATATTTATTTAAAATATCGTTCTCATTAGTTTCTTTTAAAGTATTCTTAAATAGTTCTAGTTCTAGGACATTTAAAAGAGATAATAATTCTTTGAATTGTCCATCATCAAAGTTATAAACATTTGATTCTTTTAAGGAACTAATTATTTGTTTTACTTTCTCATCTGATACCATCTATTTTTCCTCTTTCAATTCTCTATTAATTATTGTTGCTATTCTTGATTCATATTCTTTATATGAACCTATAAATACTCTATTGAAGACTAATAAGTGTCTTCTATTTACTGTTTGATATATTCTTCTATATACTTCATCTATAGCAACTATTCTTGCTTTATTACCATCTTCTTTAGAATACAACTTAGTTTTTCTAACGATAGAATTATAATCTTCTACTATTCTATTTAAATCTATAGTAGTGTTATAAATACGTGTTAATTCTTTTTGATTATATGAACTTGCACCAGTTGTAACCGAAGACATTATTTTATTACGTTCTTCTGTATCATAGTCATCATTTGATGCTATAAATAAATTCATAAAATAATAACCTAATACAATTACATTGTTTAAAACATATGGGTCTTTAGTAAATTTTTCTTTACATTCTATACCCTTTTTATCAAGGTCTTTAATAATGGAATATACCCAGTTGAAATTTTCTTTATATAGTTTTTGAGTTAAGTTATCAAATTCCATTTTAATTCACCTTTCTTTCTTAAATTATAACATTAAAAGAAATTGTTTTAAATATAGTTACCTGATTTATCTTTGCAACCTGATAATCCAGTGAATGAACATACTGTACTTGGAGAAGAAGCTGATACTTGCCAAGTACTTGGTAGATATGCTCTTATAGCAGTTGATGATGAATCAAAATCACCAAGTTTAGTAATATTATAACCTGCTATCATGAATATATCGTTAGTTAAATATAAATAATATTCAGGTGTTTCTCCATCATTCTTAATTAAAATATATCCACGTAATCCATATGTATTACTAAGGTCAGTTTCTACATTATAAATAACTATTGATTTGTTACTTGTATCAAAGTTTGTTTTTGCTTCTTCATATATTTTATCAACTTCTTCTTTAAAGTCTTTTTTAGATCCATCAGTATTAACTGGTAAATTCATGATATCTGAGCATCCTTTTTTTGTGTATGATGCACATACTGATGCAAAGTCTAAGTTACCAAGTACACCATAATCAAGATCTCTTATATCATTCTTAGAAAAAGCATTATTGTATAAGTATTTAAATAACATATATGAGTCATTATAAACTGTGAAATAATAACTTATATTAGATATATCAGTTGCATCAAGTAATACATATCCTGATAGATCAGAGTCTTCTAAATTAAAGTTTTTAACATCAGTCATGTAAAAACCAGGATAACGAATTCCATTTAAAGAATCAATCTTCTTTTCTACTGCATGATATGTATCTGCTAAGTTATTATGAAATACATCTTTTTTAGTTAAGTTATTATTAATAGAAATCTTACCCTTTAACTTAGTAGTTTCTACTTCATTTAGAGACTTAAATATTATTTTTAAATATTGAGTCTTACCTGCTTCTATTCCTAAGTTATATTTTAAACTATAATCTCCTGATATACTTTTGTCAGTTATAACATCAGTATATGGTCCTTCCTTTTTAGAAGAAAATAAAAGTGAAAATACTAGTTTTTCATCTGATATAGCTGACTCAGATAAATTAATTGAATAAGATACTGTTTCTTTATTTTTATTCTTAATACTTATTAGTTTTTCAAATGTATTATTAAAAGATATTTCTTCATCAATCATATCCCCTTTAAAATAAGTAACCGTTAATTTTTTATCATTTAATTTTAAAGTTTCTACGATATCTGAAGTCTTTTTAAATCCAATTACTGGTATATCTACTTCAAATGGGTTAACAATATATATAATCAATGCAATGATTATTAGAATCATTAGCAAGATGTTTCTCTTTTTCATAGTCTCACCTAATGAATATTATAAATTATTATTATTTGTAATGCAAAGATAAATAAATGTTAATTATAGTTATATGATTGGACTTTTTACTTATTTTGTAGTATTATTATTGTGTTCGAAAAAAGCTTCTATAATTTTTTATTTTTTAACGAGGAGGAATTATACATGAAAAATAAAGACGACATTGTAGCCGTTTATGCCCTTGGAGGCTTAGGTGAAGTCGGAAAAAATATGTATTGTATTGAACATAAAGATGAAATAATCATCATTGACTGTGGTGTTATGTTTCCAGAGAATGATGAACTTGGTATTGATTATGTTATACAAGATGTTACTTATTTAAAACAAAATGAAGATAAAGTTAAAGCACTTATTATTACACATGGACATGAAGATCATATAGGAGGTATACCTTTCTTACTTAATAATATTAATGTACCTAAGATATATGCTCCACAAATTGCTTGTGATTTAATTATTAAAAAACTAGAAGATAGAAATTTACCTAGTAGTAACTTAGAGGCTTTTAATAAAGATACAGAATTAAAATTTAAACATTTTTCTGTAGATTTTATAAATACTACTCACTCTATTCCTGATAGTTATGCAATAGTTATTCATACTCCATATGGTAATATTGTACATACAGGTGACTTTAAATTTGACTTAACTCCAGTTGGACCTATGGCTGATATTCATAAGATGGCAAAATTAGGATCTGAGGGTGTTAAATTATTATTAAGTGAATCAACAAATGCGCTTATTCCTGGATTCTCTGCTTCTGAATCAGTTGTTGACCAAGCACTAGGAAATGTATTTGCTAAAGAACAAACGAGCAGAATTATTCTTGCTACATTTGCATCTAATATCTATAGAATTAAACATATTGTTGAAACTTGTAGAGAAAACAATAGAAAGATTGTTGTATTTGGTAGATCCATGGAAAATGCAAAAGAGATTGCTCTTAAAAACGGACTACTTACTGATCCAACTATATTCATAGATATGAATGCTGCAAGAAACTTAAAGAAACATGAATATATTATTTTATGTACTGGTTCACAAGGAGAACCACTTGCAGCTTTATCAAGAATTGCTGCTGGTACTCATAAGCAAGTTAAACTTTTACCAGATGATGTAATAGTATTTAGTTCTAACCCTATTCCAGGTAATAGAGCATCTGTTAATTATGTAATTAACAAGCTATACCTAAAAGGTGTTAAAGTTTATACAAATGAAGATGATGAATCACTTCATACATCAGGACATGCAAGAGCTGGTGAATTACAATGGATGTTAAGATTATTAAAACCTGAATACTTTATGCCTATTCATGGTGAATATAGAATGCTTAAACAACATATTGAACTTGCTAAACAATGTGATGTACCTGAAGATCATTCATTCTTATGTGAAAATGGTTCTGTTATTGCAATTGAAAAAGATGGAACAGTAAGAAGACATGGTAGAGTTCAAGCTGCTACTGTTTATGTAGATGGTTCAAGAATTGGTGAAGTTGGTTCTGTTGTATTAAAAGATAGAAAGATTATGAGTAAGGATGGTATTTTAGTTACTATTCTTAACTTAAATAAAAAAGATCATTCACTTATTATTAAACCTAATATTACAACTAGAGGTTTTGTACTTGTTAACGAAAATCAATCATTAATAAAAGATATTGAAAATAAAGTAACTGAAATAGTTAATAATGCTTTAAAGAATAAAGCTAATATTACTGATTTAAAGAATTTAGTTATTCTAGAATTAAGTATGTATATAAATAAAGTAACTGGTAGAAGACCTATGATTTTACCTGTTGTAATGGAAGTAAATAAAAATATTGAAGAATAATCTTCAATATTTTTTTTGATTTAAATAATCTTTAAATAGTTCTAATGCTTTTTTATGATAAGGAAGTGGTAAATCTACTTTATCTATATCAATAAATTCATAATTACCTTCTTTTTCTATATCTAAAGTTTTATCAATTTCTATTGTATAAAAGTTAGCAAGAGACTCCATTGGATAATCTCCACCTGCTAACCAGAAACAATCAATTGTAATAAAATGTTTAATATGTTTAATCTTCATACCTACTTCTTCAAGGAATTCTCTTCTTAAAGATTCGTGCTTAGTTTCTCCTTCATCAACACCACCACCAATAAAAGTATATTGGTTATGTTTCTTATCAAAAGTAACTAATACTTTTCCATCTTTAGCATATAGTCCAAATGAAGTTTCTCTAAAACCATGTTTTTTGTCTTTAAACATTTCTCCTATTACTATTTTTTTCATATGCTTCTCCCTCTCTTTTATTATATCTATCAACTTTAAATTAATCTAGAAAAAAGTAGGATTACTCCTACTTTTCAAATTGAGAATTATAAAGATTTGCATAGAAACCTTTTTTCTTTAACAACTCATCATGAGTACCTTTTTCTATAATATCTCCTTCATTCATTACTAAAATTAAATCAGCATTTTTAATTGTTGATAATCTATGAGCAATTATAAATGAAGTTCTTCCTTCCATGAGTTTATCCATGGATACTTGAATTAACTCTTCTGTTCTTGTATCTACCGATGAAGTTGCTTCATCAAGAATCAATACTTTAGATTTACTTAATATTGCTCTTGCAATTGTAAGTAATTGTTTTTGACCTTGAGATATATTACTAGTATCTTCATCAATAATAGTGTCATATCCATCTGGAAGAGTTCTTATAAAGTCATCTGCATTAGCAATCTTTGCTGCTTCAATGATTTCATCATCTGTTGCAGTAAGACGACCATATCTAAGGTTTTCTTTTATTGTGCCATTATAAAGCCAAGTATCTTGAAGAACCATAGAAATACTCTTTCTTAGTTCTTTTACATCATAGTCGTTTATTGAGTTACCATCAATAATAATGTCACCTGAAGTTAAATTATAGAAATGCATTAATAGTTTAACAATAGTTGTTTTACCAGCACCTGTTGGTCCAACAATAGCAACCTTTTCACCCTTTTTAATCTTAGCTGAAAAGTCTTTAATAACATTTACATTTTTACTATAACCAAATGCTACGTGTTTAAATTCAACATTACCTTCTATATCATCAACTGATGCAACTGCTTTATCAAATTTCTCTTCTTTTTCACCTAAAAATGCAAATATTCTTTCAGCAGATGCAACCATAGATTGAATTTGGTTAAAGACTTGAGCAAGAGAAATAATTGGTTGAGTAAAGTTTTTTGAATATGTAATAAATGATTGTAAATCACCTACATTGATATTTCCATGTATGATGTTATTACCACCTATTACTGCGATTGCAACATATCCTAAGTTACCAATTGAAGTCATGATAGGATGCATTAGGCCTCCATAGAATTGAGACTTCCAACCAGTTGTGAATAACTCTTTATTATGTTTACTAAAATCTGCTAGCAAACGTTCCTCAGCATTAAATGATTTAACTACATTATGACCTGAGAACATTTCTTCAATACTACCATTTACATGTCCTAGGTTATCTTGATTACTTGCAAAGTATCTTTGACTTCTTCTAATTATTAAAGTTACAAATAATACACTTATAGGTATTATTAAAAGTGCTACGAAAGTCATAGGAACATTAATTGTTAGCATCATAACAAGTATACCTATTACAGTTGTAAGACTTGTAATTGCTTGCGTAAGTGATTGATTAAAGCACATTTGCATTGTATCAACATCATTTGTAACAATTGATAATATTTCTCCTCTTTGACGTTTATCAAAATAGCTAAATGGTAATTTATGTATCTTTTCTTCTAATTGTTTTCTTAATCTATATGTATACTTTTGAGTAGCAATAGACATAAGATAACTTTCTAAATAACTACAGAATGCGCTTATTACATATAAAAGCATTGCTTGTTTTAGAATCAATTTTACTTTAGGAATATCTATTCCACCTGACCCAGCTACTTTTTTCATGACTCCTTCAAACATTGTTTGAGTAGCATTACCTAGTATCTTAGGTCCAAATATAGAAAATATTGTTGCTACAATTGAGAATATAAAAGCAACAATAATAAAATATTTTTCTTTTTCTAAAGTATTTAATATCTTTCTTAGAGTTCCTCCGAAGTCTTTGGCATGCTCTGCAGGAGCACCTATTCCTCCTGGTCCACGTCTTCTTGGATTATTACGAGGAGTTTTTTCTAACTTTTCTTCTTCCATTATACAAGTTCCTCCTCTTTTAATTGTGATAAAGCAATTTCTTTATAAACTTTGCATTTCTTGTAAAGTTCTTTGTGAGTTCCTTTCCCTACTACTTTACCTTTATCTAAAACTATTATTTGATCAGCATTCATTACTGTTGCAACTCTTTGCGCAACTATAATTTTTGTTATATCTTTTAATTCTTCTTGTAAGTGTTTTCTTACCACTGAGTCAGTTTTATAATCAAGTGCAGAAAGTGAATCGTCAAGAATTAATATCTCAGCATTTTTAGCAACCGCTCTTGCAATACAAAGTCTTTGCTTTTGACCACCAGAGACATTAGTACCACCTTGAGCAATTTCAAATTGATACTTTTCTTCTTTTTCATCAATAAACTCAGTTGCACATGCAATATTTGCTGCACGTACCATTTCTTCATCACTTAAATTTTCATTACTAAACTTTATATTTGATTCTATAGTTCCACTGAATAAGTATCCCTTTTGAGGTACATAAGAAACTCTATCTCTTAAATCTTTAAATGCTACATCTCTTACATCTACTCCATCAATGGAAACACTTCCCTTTGTAACATCAAAGTATCTTGGTATTAAATTTACTAAGGCACTTTTACCTGAACCAGTAGCACCAATTATAGCTGTAGTAGTACCTTTTCTTGCAGTAAATGAAATATTATTTAAGACATAGTCACTTCCATCTTTAAATTTGAAACTAACATCCTTAAATTCAACTAATCCCTTTTTATTCTCATTAAATTTCTTAGGATTTTTCTTTTCTTTTAATCTAGTATTAGTATCAAGTACTTCACTTATACGATTGACAGAAATCATTGCACGAGGTCCCATGATAGATAGCATACTAATCATCATGAATGACATAATAATATGCATTGTATATGTTAAGAATGCTGTAAGAGTACCTACTTGAAGTGCACCACTATCAATCTTCTTTAAAGCAACTACATAAATAAGTACCATAGTACCATTCATAACGATAGTCATAACTGGTCCTATTAAAGACATTACTTTATTAGTAAATAAATTAACTTTAACTAATTCTTCATTTGCTGCATTAAACCTATCTGTTTCCATTTCTTCATTAGCAAATGCTCTTATAACAGGTAAACCATTTAATTGTTCTCTTACTATTTGATTAATTCTATCCATTATTTTTTGAATTGCTCTAAATTTAGGTAATGCAACAAATAATAGAATCATTAACATTACAATAATTACACCTATTGCACAAGCAATTACCCATGACATACCTGCTTTATTTCCAAGTAATTTAATAACTGCCCCTATTCCAATTATAGGTGCAAATAAAACCATTCTTAAGAATAATGTTAAAGTCATTTGAACCTGACTTATATCATTTGTACATCTAGTAATTAAACTCGATGTATTAAACTTATTAACATCTTCATGAGCAAAGTAAGTAATCTTTCTTACCATTTCTTCTCTTAAATCATAACCAAAGGAAGATGCTACTCTTGAAGATACAAACGCTGTTAAAACAATTACAACAGAACAAACAAGTGTAAGAATAATCATAGTTAGACCTAATTTAAATAAATAATCCATTTGTTTTTTGTCTAAGTCTACACCTAAACTCTTATATTCTACTTGTAAATAACTAATTGCTATTTGAGATAGCATTGTTTCATCATATTTATCTAATTCTTTATAATAGTTTCTTAAAGTATGATCTACTTCATTAGTCATTGCAAAAAGAATGGCACTTGGAGAGGCATCTTTAAATGCATCCATATTCTTTAGGAATGAATAAAATACCGTTGGTTTTAATAATTTCTTTTCTAACTCTTCTTTATCTTTTTTACTAATATCCTCAAGATAGTATTTATTTTTCTTTAATCTATAACTCTTATATATATCATCATCCCCGGATATTGAAACTATTGAATCTAATGTATCTTCACTTACTATTTCAAATACTGAGGACTCAATACCCTTACTTTGAATACCTACATTAATTATATTAGAAGTGTATTCAGGCAACTTTAATTCTATTTTAGCTTGGATGAATAATAGTATAACGATAAGAATTATTGCTGGAATATATTTTTTTAATATTTTCCCAATATGTTTCATTAATATCCTCCTAATTATATTTATTAACAGTTAACTTTAAAATTTCTTTTAAAGTAATGTTTCTTTTTCTAATAATGTATTATTTTTTATAAAATAATGTTTTTTGCAAATAGTTGTAAATATTGGTTTATGAGCAACTATTATAAATGTTTTCTTTCTTAAATATTTCTTTATTATTTCACTGATAGCTTTTTCATCTTCAATTTCTAAGTATCCTTCAAAGTCATCAATTAAATAAAGAGGTTTATCTAAGATAACGGCTCTTATTACATTTAGTTTAATCATATCAGTTGGTGTTATTTCTACGTGTTCAGGATCAAGTATAGTATCAAGTCCACTATGAAGAAGGCCAAACCATTCTGATAGATTTGCTTCATCAATAAATTGTAAAATTACTTCATCACTTACTTTCATACCAAGTGATAAATTTTCTCTTAATGAAAGATTAAATATTTGATCATTTGTAGATAAGTATGCAAGATCTAACTCACCATTTAAAGTTTCATTATCTACAGCTATTCTTCCTTCAGCAAGTTTATACATTCCAGATAAAACATTTAATATAACAGACTTACCTTGGCCTGGTTTACCTATTATACTTATCTCATCTCCCTTTTCTATTTCTAAGTTATCAACTGTAATTACACATGAATCATCATGTCTTGTATATTTCATATTATTAAGTTCAATATGTTTAAATGTACTAACAATATTAGTTTCTATATTATCTTTAAATATAGAGTCTAACTCACGGAATGATGCATATGTATGAAAGATATTTTTAATAGCTGGGCATAGTCTAAATATTAATTTTCTAAGTTTAAGAATCATAATTGCATAGAAACACATATGACCAATTATACTAAATGAATCTAGTTTTAATATTACAAATACCATTAGACCACATAAAAGAACTATTAAATAATCATTTAATATGTAATCTTCTTTATAATCATTTTCTACTATTACATTTTCTACTTCTTTATCTTCTTTTATTTTCTTTAATGCAAAATCAAAGATATGTAGTTTTTTAATAGTAGTTAGTTTTAATACGAAGTCTTTAAATAAGTTATTATAATTAGACCAATAATTATCTTCTTTTATAATACTTTTATATCTATAAATAGTTAGACCAATTGTTAAAGCATAAATAACAAGCGCAAGTAATACAGATAATTTTGCAGTAACAATAAATACTAAAACTGCTCCAATTAAAAATGGAATAAAGGTACGTTCTATATCACTATAAAGCTTAGTTAAATTATAAGTAAACTCTAATGATTTATTTGATAGATGTTCTTTATCTAAATCATATATATCTTCAGTCTTAATGCCATTTATTTTATTAAATATAAATATCTCTATATTATGTTTAATAGAATAATATGTCTTATTCTTTTTCTTATAATATTCATTTTTAAGATAGTATCTTAAAAGTAATAATATTATAAAAAATACA
>OCVV012837019.1_pt1 | contig 42595 bp, 44 predicted proteins | sample 1539721 | NCBI WGS metagenome assembly OCVV01 (sample SAMN02144230, study PRJEB22623) | gut metagenome | biome: sheep rumen | host: Ovis aries | place: New Zealand | reverse complement strand
GTGTCCATATGATGGGATTTTCACCTTTTCAAATGTCCACATAGTGGGTTTGTCGCTAATTCATGCGTCTATTTTACGGGGTACATTTTAGGGTTTCCGGAAAAGGTTCATCATAATGATTCCACGAGTAATACGTCATATGTACAAGATTAAAACCATTTTCTCCCTTGATCCACATGTCAAATCCATCATTATAGCTGTTCGCATTTGTTTCATCCATTGCTCCAATTACAGCTTCTATTTTAACAGGTACTCTACCTTCAGTTGCCGGCCCGGACTCGCGATCAAATAACCATTTATATTTGACAAGTTGTTCATATGATATTACATCGTCACTGTTTTGGGCAAATGCACTACTTGAATTTCCCAAAACAATTAGACAGGCAAAGAATATCACAATTATTTTTTTCATTTGAATTTCCTCCTGTAGCTGGTATATAGATACGAGATTATTCCTTGGCTGATCCATTTTAACACATTATGTTTTCATGTACAACCATCAAAAAAAGTAATTGAATAAATGATTGTTTTCATGATGTCCTTGACAATTTATAGGCCTCGAAGTATGCTGGAAAAGTCATTTAGGGAAGAGCTCAGTCATCTGGCGTTTGTTAGTTCCTATCTATGAAAGGTCGTGCGTTTTTATGAAAAAACTCTGCCTGCTGCTCGTATTTCTTTTGCTGATCTCCGTTTCTGCCCAGGCCCAGGTTACCCGGGACGACGCGATGAAGCCCCTGCCCAGCGCCGCCGACCCGGCGGCCCCGCAGCCCTTTTCCGATCCCACGCCCCAGGACAAGCTGGAAATCTGGTTCGGGCGGGTCGGGGTCTGCGACGCCTTCGTCATCCGCTGCAACGGGGAAACGATGATGGTGGACGGCGGGAACATGTTTTACGTCCGTCACGCCAATCTGTTTATCAATACCATCGGCCTGACCGCCGTGGATTATCTCTTCAACACCCACCACCATGACGATCACATCGAGGCGATGGAATCCCTGGTGCGCAGGGACCTGCTCAAGGCGAAGGTGTTCCTGACCCCCTATCCCCGCGATTACAATAACTCCTACCAGAAAAAGATGCAGGCCACCGTGGACAATAAGGGCATCGAATACCGCCAGCTGGTAGACGGGGACACGATGTACCTGGGCGGGGAAAACGGGGCGCTGTTCCAGTTCTTCCGCTGGGACGGCTCGACCGACCCCAACGCCTCTTCCATGTTCTGCAAGATCACCTACAAGGGCAGCTCTGTTCTGCTGATGGCGGACGTGATCGGCGTCGCCCAGCAGGAGCTGGCTAAGACCCGCACGGACATCCCCTGGAAGTCCGATGTCCTCAAGGCCGGCCACCACGGCTATACCCCGCAGGATCCGGACCTGCTTTCCATGATCAGCCCCGAGCTGTGCGTGATTCCCAATTCCCGCGCCGGGGCGGACGCCTGCGTCAAGCAGATGATCCAGAACGATATCCCCTGGCTGGTCACCAACGGCGGCACGATCTACATGGTCACCGAGGGCGGAGCGGAATGGCGCTACAGCGTGGACCGGGCCGTTTTCTGACGGATCCCGGCCAGAAAGTCCATTTGTCCCCCCTTTCCTGTCGGGAAAATCGACCGAAAAACACAAAATAAACAGAAAAAAAGCGGGAATTTTGACGAAATGGGGAAAAATCTTTCGCAAAACGCTTGCTTTCCGGAGATTTTAGTCTTATAATAGCACTCGTCAGAGAATCGGGTCTGTGGTTGCAAGCCGATGCCAGTCGCAGGCAAAACGGTCCACGTAAGTCAGCCAAAGCGCTGATGAGCATGGTGCGGTTTAGATGTCAGTCCGACCGGGATTTTTTCCCGAGAGAGCGGCGTGAGGGCGTTTCAGACGCAGAGCAATGCTCCTGTCGGCGGGTGTGGGGTCAAAGACCAGGTCAGCCGGTGACTCTGAACATATTAAATCTTTTATTTTTCAGGGGGTCAAGCAAAACTATGTATCAGGACAAGACGCTGGTGTGCCGTGACTGCGGTAAGGAATTTGTTTTCACCGCTGGTGAGCAGGAATTCTACGCCGAAAAGGGCTTCCAGAATGAACCCACTCGCTGCCGTGAATGCCGTATGGCTCACAAGGCCCAGCGGAACGCCGGTGGTCCTCGCGTGATGTACGATGCCGTCTGCGCTAATTGCGGTGCCGCCACCAAGGTGCCCTTCGAGCCCAAGGATGATCGTCCCGTGTACTGCAGCGAATGCTACGCCGCGATGCAGCGCCGTTAACCAATTCTGAACCCTGCAGCCGCCTCTTTAAAAAAGGGGCGGCTGTTCTTTGGTTGACAGGGCGGGGTCCGTCCACTATAATGGGGACGTTCATTCGATATCCGTCAGCGTATGACGATGAGACAGGAGTCATTATGGGAACCGAAAGCAAAAACAAAGAAGAGCAGCGCCGGGAACTGAACGGCGTTACCTATTTTGACCGCGGCCGCCTGACCGGCCGGGACGGTATGAAGTACGACCGCTACGCCATCCAGACCCACTTTATCGAGGTGGGCGAGGACCAGGCGGAGCTGGTCAAACGCTACGCCAGCCCCCTGTACCAGCCGGGGGACGTGCTGGCCTTCGGCGCCAAGGTGATGGCCATGTGCACGAAAAACGTCCGCACCAAAGAGCAGGTGCACCCGGGCTTCTGGGCCAAGGCCCTCTCCCGCCACGCCAGCGAAACCAAGGCCGGCATCGGCATGCACGACGCCTACAAGCTCCAGCTGGCCATCGACATGGTGGGCGCGCCCAAGGTGGTGTTCGCCTCCATCGCCTCCGCGGTGACGAAGCTGTTCGGCGTCCACGGGGTGTTCTACAAGATCGTGGGCAAGGGCGTCGCGGGGATCGACGGGTTCTATTACCGTTCCTCCTTTGACCGCTACAAGGACCTCGCCCTGATCAACAACGAAAACGCCCAGGAGCTCTGCGACGACCTGGAAAAGAAGACCGGCATCCCCGTCGTCCTGATGGATGCCAACGACATCGACCAGAACCAGCTGGGCAAGTGCTCCGACTTCCCCCTGACGGACGACCAAATCCAGGACGCCCTCAAGGACAATCCCTCCGGCCAGGGCGGGGAACTGACGCCGTTCATTCTGATCAGGCCCATCAAAGGATAAAAAATTTTCACTCTATTCGCTCGCCAATAGCGAAAAAAGTGAAAATTCACTGAAAATTCGCTGAAAATTCGCTCTCGCCATTGACGGGAGCGAATTTTTGCGTATAATGAATTTAAAGACGGCGAAAAAGGAGGGCTTTTATGAGCATTGAAACAGAAAACATTGAGTTCAAAGCCCAATTTACGGAGGATCTTTATAAAGAAGTCATCGCCTTTGCCAATACGGACGGAGGCACCATTTATATCGGTGTCGAAAACGACGGAACCGTCCGGGGGCTTTCCCTGGTGGATCAGGAGTATACGCAAATTACAAACGGCATCCGGGACGCTATCACGCCAGATGTCACGCTGTTTGTCCGGTATACGATTCAGGAAAACCAGGTAGTTCGCCTGGAGGTAAGCGAAGGAACCAACAAGCCCTATTATCTCAAAAGCAAGGGCCTGAAACCCAGCGGCGTATTTGTCCGCCAGGGAACCTCCAGCGTCCCCGCTTCTCCGGAAGCCATCCGCCAGATGATCAAGGACAGCGACGGCGATGTGTTTGAAGAGATGCGTTCCCTTTACCAGGATTTAACGTTTGACGCCGCCACAGCGGCGTTCAGGCGCTACGGCGTCGATTTTACGCCGGAAAAATACCGTGCCTTAGGCATCACGCAAAAAGACAGCGCTCTTTTTTCCAACCTGGCGCTGCTGCTGTCGGATCAATGCCTGCACAGCGTCAAAATTTCTGTTTTTGCGGATGAAGCCAATACCGTTTTCCGCGATCAGAAAGAATTTGGCGGTTCCATTTTTGCGCAGCTGGAAGCCTCCTATGATTATCTGATGCTCTGCAATCAGACGGCTGCGGTGATACAGGGCCTTCAAAGAATCGACAACCGGGATTATCCGGAGGAAGCTATTCGCGAAGCCCTGCTCAACGCTCTCATCCACCGGGATTACAGCTACAGCGGAAGCATCATCATCAACGTGAACGACCGGGAAATGGAGTTCATCTCTTTGGGCGGCCTACTGCCGGGCTTATCCCCCGACGATATCCGTTCCGGCATTTCTCAGCCGCGAAACAAAAACCTGGCCGCTGTCTTCCACCGCCTCCGCCTCATCGAGGCCTATGGAACGGGCATCCGAAGAATTTACTCCCTCTATACCGACTGCCCCGCCCAGCCCCGTATCGAAATTACACCCAACACCTTCAAAATGGTTTTGCCCAACCGGAACGCGCACCTGAACAAAGATTCCGAGCGACCTATTTCATCCCTCCCCACAGCCCAAATGCAAACCATTCTGGATTATCTGGCAAAACACGGACAGATCACCGACAGCGAGATCGAGGCGCTGCTGAAACTGAAAAAGACCAGGACATATACCTTGGTCCAGCAGATGCGCAAAATGGGCCTGATCGTCGCAGAGGGGCGGGGAAAAGACAAAAGATATAAACTGAACCCCTGACGTTTCCTTCAAAAGTAGAACACTTCCTCAAACTTCCTGTCCAGCGCGATGCACAGGATCAGGGCCAGTTTCGCCGTGGGGCTGAACTGGCCCGTTTCAATGGAGCTGATGGTGTTGCGGGATACGCCGACCATCTCCGCCAGCTCTGTCTGGGACAGCTTTTTTTCGGCGCGGATTTCTTTCAGCCTGTTTTTCAGGACCAGCTCTTCATTCATGGCGGCCTCCCTTACTTCGCCAGCTGAAGGATCCACGCGATCAGGAACAGCAGGGCGGCGACCGTGTAGACCAGGCCGATTACCAGCTCGTGTCTTCTGCGCAGCTTCCAGTATTTCATCAGAAAAATGGACGCGCAGCCGGCCATCACCGCGAAAAAGATCTCGTTGTTCATCCGATCGAAAACCAGGGCGTCCACCACGGACACGACGGCCAGCAGGATCACCGCCACCAGCCAGCCGACCAGAATGCACTGCTTCGAGACCTCCAGGCTGGCGATGTCCTGCCCCCTGTTTTCCTGCTGGCTTCTGGCCAGGATTTCTTCCCGATTCATATCCGTTCCTCCTTTTTGCCAAGTTTGCTTGGCACGAGCACAGTATAGCATTGTCAAGTACACTTGTCAACAGTTTTTGCAAAGTTTTCTTTGCATTTTGGTGCTCTGCCCCGTTTGTTCACCGCCAGACAAGAAGCCCAAGACAAAACGCCAGCCGCCGGAAACCCGGCGGCTGGCGTGCTTTCGTATGATTACTGTTTGAGCCTCTTATCCGCCTTCCGGGCCAGCCAGGTGCCGATGGACTGGAACAGCTGCACCAGGATGACCAGGACGATCACGCAGGCGTAGAGGACGGCGTAGCGGTAGCGCTGGTAGCCAATGGTGATGGCGGTTTTGCCGATGCCGCCGCCGCCGATGGCCCCCGACATGGCGGTGTAGCCTAAAATCGTCGTGATGGCCAGGGTGAAATTGGTGATCAGGGAAGGGACGGATTCCGGGAGCATCACGTGCAGGAGGATCTGCATCGGGGTGGCGCCCATGCTCTGGGCGGTCTCGATGACGTTGGGGCTGACTTCGCGCAGGCTCCCCTCCACCAGGCGGGCCACAAAGGGAAAGGCGGCCACCACCAGCGGGACGATCGAGGCGACAGTGCCCACCGAGGTGCCGACGATGAGCCGGGTCAGCGGGATCACCATCACGATCAGGATCAGGAACGGAACGGAGCGCAGGAAATTGATGATCACGTTCAGGGTTTTCATCAGCCAGGCCGGCAGGGGGCGGATCCCCTTGGCGTCCCCCATGACGAGGATGCAGCCCAGGGGCAGGCCGATGATGATGGCAAACAGCGTCGCCAGGACGGTAACATAGACGGTGGCCCAGGTTTCCCTGAGGAAATCCCGCTGGATGATCTCCCAGGCTTCCTGCAGCTTTTCCGGGGTAAAGGCGGTGGCAAAATTCATAACGCTCCTCCTTCCTCAGAAGACGGGGCCGCGGAAGCGGCGGCCTCTCCCTGGGCGGGATACCTGCCCACGGTCTGCACGCTGACCAGGGGCTGCTTGCGCAGATAGCTGACCGCGCGGGACATTTCCTCCGGCCCGCCGGGGATTTCGATCAGCATATAGCCGTACATCCTGCCGCCCACGGTGCGCATGGAGGCGTTGTGAACGCTGGCCAGGACGCCGCAGTCGATCGCCATCTGGGCCAGAAGGGGCTGGCTGGCCGCCTCGGAGCCGTTGAAGATCAGGCGGATGCGCTGGGTCGCTGTTTTGTCGGCGACCAGGGAGGCGCTGCCGTCCGCCATTTCCGGGTACACCAGGGTCTGGGTCGCGAAGGCCTGCGGGTCGGTAAAGACCTGGGCCACGTCCCCCTCCTCCACGACGGAGCCGTTTTCCAGGATGGCCACGCGGTTGCAGATTTCCTGCACGACGCTCATCTGGTGGGTGATGACGATGACCGTCAGGCCCAGCCGCTGGTTGATTTCCCGGATCAGTTCCAGGATCTGGTGGGTGGTCTTGGGGTCCAGGGCGGAGGTGGCCTCGTCGCACAGAAGGACCTTCGGGTCTGTCGCCAGGGCGCGGGCAATGGCGATGCGCTGCTGCTGGCCGCCTGACAGCTGGGCCGGGTAGGCCTTCGCCTTGTCCGGCAGGCCGACGACGTTCAGCAGCTCCTCGGCCCGGGCTTTGGCCTTGTCCTTCTGGTAGTCCTTCTGCAGCATCAGCGGCAGCATGATGTTCTGCAGGCAGTTGCGCTGCATCAGGAGGTTGAAGCCCTGGAAGATCATCGTCACCTTCCGGCGGACTTCGCGCAGCTCCCTTTCACTCATCGACACCAGGCTCCTGCCGTCCAGCAGGACGTCGCCGGTCGTGGGCCTCTCCAGCATGTTGATGCAGCGGACCAGGGTGCTCTTGCCCGCCCCGCTCATGCCAATGATGCCGTAAATGTCCCCGTCGCGGATGGTCAGCGTGACGTTCCTCAGCGCGTCCACCGCGCCGGAAGAAGTCACGAAGGACTTGGAAATGTTTTTTAGTTCGATCATATGTATGGCTCCGAAAGAAGGAATTCGTAATTCTTAATGCGTAATGCGTAATGAATAGTCCATTGAAAAAACCGGCGCTTGCGCCGCATCCCCATTACGCATTACGCATTATGCATTACGCATTATAAACAGCATTGTGCGGCGGAGAAGCATGTCTCCGCCGCGAATGATTTTGGGTATGTTTTAAGGATTACTTGCTGACGCCCAGGGCGTTCAGGTCAGCCTGCTTGCCGCCGTAAAGGGCCATGGGCTCGACGTGGATGCCCAGGATGTTGACCAGGTGGGTGCCGTTTTCTTCGTTGAAGTTCTGCTGATAGGGGATGTGGGCGAAGTAGTTGGCGAACACTTCACCGGCGTCCACCACCAGGTTGGGCTGCACGTAGTCGGCGAACTCGATGATGTCCAGGGTGATGTTCTTGGCCGCCAAGATGTCCTTAGCCACGGCCAGCACCTGGGCGTGGGGGGTGGGAGAAGCGGCCACGGAGATGGTCTTTCCGGCCAGGGCGTCATAGTCCACGGAATCATCGTAGCCGTCTTCATCGACGTTCTCGATGACGCAGACCACGGAACCGTCCGCCCAGGTGGAGGAGATGTAATCGGCAACCGCCTTGCTGGACAGGGCCGCGGCCAGGGCCTTGGCTTCCGGCGTTTCCTCATTGCCTTCCTTGACAGAGAGGACGTTCACATAAGGAGATTCGGCGTTTTCGATCAGCAGGGAGTCCTTGGCGGGGCTGAAGCCGGCGTCCAGGGCGTAGTTGTTATTGATGATGGCATAGTCGACGTCCACCAGGACGTTGGGCACGTTGGCCGCCTCGACTTCGTAGAACTCGATGTTCAGGGGATTCTCGGTGATGTCCGCCACGGTGGCGGTGATGCCGGCGTTTTCGTCCAGCTTGATGACGCCGTTGGCGGCCAGCAGCAGCAGGGCGCGGGCTTCGTTGGTGGTATCGTTGGGCACGGCGATCTGCAGGGCCAGCGCGGACACGCAGGACAGGGACAGCAGAGCGGCAAGAATGACAGCGGTCAGTTTCTTCATGGTTGTACTCTCCTTTTCATTCGTCCATCAAAAAAACGGAGGCCTGAAAGCACTCCGTTTCCTGATCGATATTAGCCGTCAGGCGGGAACGCTTTCCGGGAAACCGGCGCGGGAAACCATGCACATGCGCATCTCACACATGTACATCCGCCGCATGCCCATCATGGAAAACCGGTAACTCATCGTCAGCGCTCCTTTCTTTCGGGGATGGCTGGAGTATAGCACAGCCGGCCTGCCCTTGTAAAATACGAAAAGGATATGGCTGGTTATAAGTATAGATTATAACTTGATTCAACCCAAAGGGTGGTTTGGAGGGACTTTGCCCGGAGTCTGTGAAAAAAGAACATTTTTAAGTGTTCTTTAAGTGTTTGCTTACATTCCTTGCCTTACCACCAAATATACAGCACATCGGTTCCCCATATTGGTTCTGCCTGCATGCGGAAATACAGCAGGCCAAACATCAGCAGGCCGGAAGAATTCATGGTATCCAGCGCGGCGTCCAGGACGGCGCTGTCGGAAAAGCGGATTCCTACGGCATGCTTTCCGGCACTGCGGGCTTTTTTCACAATCTGAACGATTTCGTTCTGCCAGTCATCCCCCACGCTCTGTCCCATTCTGACGTAGTAATTGTAACGGATCGACGTGGAAAGCGGGTTTCGGAAATTCAGCTGAGCTCTCGCCGGTTCGTTTCTGAGAACGTTATAAACATCCGAAGAAGGGTTATTCAGAAAAGGATAAAAGTCTTCCAGATAGGTCTCATCGTCCATGTCGTTCCAGGTCGCGTCCTCATGATACCATTCCCCGTCGATCTGCACGATGTTCCAGGCATGGCCGCCTTCCTGTCCTTTTTCCGGGTAATATACGCCGTTTGTCCGTACACAGGGGATGCCGAAGCAGCGCATTGCCAGCGTCATGGCCGCCGCGTAACCCTCACAGACCGCTTTTCCATACACCAGACCGCCGTAGGCTGTCCGAAGACGGTCGTCCAGATTCTCGCCGTTCCCCAGGTCTTCTTCTACCTGATACTGGCAGTGCCTGACGAGATACCGGTCCGCGGCCAGCTCCTTCTCAAAATCGCTCTCTCCCCATTCCGGCTCTTTGCGGATGCTGTCCATGGCCTCCATGCACAGCGAAAGCCGTTCCTCCATCAGGATGGGATGCCGCGCGCATGCGGCGTCGTTAGGTTTTTGAACCAGGCCCAGATCCGTCCCATAATTTTCCGGCAGATATAAAAGCTCCGGGCAGTCAAAGAGCAGCACATAATTGACCCGCGCGATGTTCAGATAGGACAGCTCCCCACAGGGATACTGCCACAATTCCGGTTTTCCCAAAGCAATACAATCATATCGCGAGGAAAAGCGCCTCTTCTCCGCGTCTGTCAGCTGCTGATAAAAATAATGCAGCTCCGGGTCGTAGGTGTGCCACACCTCTGCGGTCGGTTCCGTGGAATAAGGCGGGGTATATTTTGCGCCGGCACCGGCGCTCACAGCCAGCAGTATCAATACGATGATCACCGATATAAAACGTTTCATTCCGTTTTCCTTTCCCGGCGTTGCCCAACCTGTACATGAATATGCCGCAGAAACACCTCCACAGAATCCCTGAGGCGCTGGTGACGGATGCTGGTTGCGTCGAAGCGGAGGGTGCGGAAGGCCAGCTGCATGATGGGGCCGGTGCAAAAGGCGCAGATCAGCGTCCCGACGCCGACCGGGCCGCCCAGCAGCCAGCCGATCAGGGTGGCCAGGCTTAAAAGCCCTATGCTCACCGCGCCGATCGGCACTTTTTTCACGCGCTTGGCCAGGCCGACCAGCAGCGTGTCCCTCGGCCCGCAGCCCAGGGAGGCGGCCATGTAGGCGACCTGGGTATAGGCCATGATCACCAGGCCCGCCAGCATCACCGGGATGCCGGACTTTAGCGACCCGCAGGCGGGAACCGCATGGATCCAGTTGAAAAAGTCCACCGCCTTCCCGACCACCACCGCGTCGATGAACATCGCGATCCCGATCGGCTCCTTCATCAGGACGTCGATCCCCAGGATCAGCAGGGACACGGCGACTGACGCCGTCCCATACAGGATACCCAGGCTCCGGGAAACCCCCAGGTTGAGCACATCCCAGGGGCCCGCGCCGATGTTGGCCTGGATCGTCAGGTAAACGCCGAAGCCGTTGACAAACAGGCTTACCGCCGCCAGCAGGGCGTTGAGCAGAATCCCACCCGCGGTATCATTCCGCCGGGGCAGCAGCCTGTGCGCGGAAACCGTCTCCATGTTGCACCGCCTCTTTCACAATATATTTCAGATAAATTTTCCGGTGACGCTCTCCGGGCACCGCCGGATTTCGTCCGGTGTTCCGCAGGCCACGATCCGGCCGCCGTCTTCGCCGCCTCCCGGCCCCATGTCGATGATGTAGTCCGCCGCGCGGATCACGTCCAGGTCGTGCTCGATCACGATGACGGTCGCCCCGTGATCGATCAGGGTCTGGAACACGTTCAAGAGGGTCTCTACGTCCCTGGGATGCAGGCCGATGGTCGGCTCGTCAAAGACGAAGACGGCATCGTCCTGCTGCCTGCCCATTTCGGAGGCCAGCTTCAGCCGCTGGGCTTCGCCGCCGGACAGGCCCGGCGTTTCCTCGCCCAGCGTCAGGTAGCCCAGGCCCAGGTCGCGCAGGATCTCGAGCCTCGGCCGGACGGTGTTCATTTCATTGCAGAAAGAGAGGGCGGTATTTACGTCCATGTCCATCAGCTCCGGCAGGGTGCGCTCCTCCCCGGCCTTGTTCCGGAAACGGATTTTCATGGCGTCCTTTCCGTAGCGGGAGCCCCGGCACTCCGGGCAGGGGATTTCTACGTCCGGCAGGAACTGAACGTCCAGGGAGATCTGGCCCGTCCCGTCGCAGACCGGGCAGCGGAGCGAGCCGGTATTATAGGAAAAGTCCCCGGCGCTTACCCCCAGCTGTTTGGCTGCCTTGGTCCGGCCGTAGATCTTGCGCAGCTCGTCGTGGACGTTCGCGTAGGTGGCCACCGTCGAGCGCACGTTGATCCCGATGGGGGTGGCGTCGATCAGTTTGACGTGGCGGATGCCCTCCGCCTCCAGTTTGATCACGTGATCGGGCAGCTTTTTCCCGCCGCAGAAGGCGTCCAGGGCCGGCACCAGACTTTCCAGGATCAGCGTCGTCTTGCCCGAGCCGGACACCCCGGTCACGACCGTCAGCCCACCTTTAGGAACCCGGACCGACAGCGGGCGGACCGTATGGATCGCCCCGGTCTCCATGAGAATTTCCCCCTTGGCGAAGGGGTCCATTCCCCCGCCCCGCCGGACGGGGGCCTGCTTTCCGGAGAGATACCGGCCGATGACGGAAGCGTCATTTTTTTCGATCTGCCGGACGGTTCCCTCGGCGATGACGGTTCCGCCCTTCGCCCCGGCCTCCGGCCCCATCTCGATGAGCCAGTCCGCTTCCCTTAAAATCTGCGTGTCGTGGTCCACCAGCAGGACGGAGTTCCCGTCCCGGACCAGGTCCTGCATGACCCCGTTCAGACCGACGATATTCGCCGGGTGCAGGCCGATGGACGGCTCGTCCAGCACGTACAGCACCCCCGTCGTGCGGTTGCGGACGGCCCGGGCCAGCTGCATCCGCTGCCGTTCCCCGGTGGAGAGGGTGGAGGACGCCCTGTCCAGCGTCAGATAGCCGAGCCCCAGGTCCATCAGCCGCGCCGCCGTTTCCAGATAGGCCTCGCAGATGTTTTTCGCCATGAGGCGCATTTCCTCCGGCAGGCAGGCGGGCACCTTCTGAACCCAGGCGACGGACTCCTTCAGCGTCATCTCGCAGGCCTGGTCCAGGGAGATCCCCATCAGCCTGGGCGCCCGGGCGGCCTCGGACAGGCGGGTGCCGCCGCACTCAGGACAGACCTCCTCCTTGAGGAATTTCTCCACCCGCTTCATGCCCTTTTCGTCCTTCACCTTGTTCAGGGCGTTGAGCACCGTGGCGGTGGCGCTGTAATAGGTAAAGTCCATTTCGCCGGCCGTCGCCGTGTCCGCCTTCTTGGGGCGGTAGAATATATGCTTTTTCTCCATGGGGCCGTCGTAGACGATTTCCTTTTCCTTTTCCGTCAGCTCCCGGAAGGGGACGTCCGTTCGCACGCCCATGGCCCGGCACACGTCGGTCATCAGCGACCACATCAGGGAGTTCCACGGGGCGACGGCCCCTTCGTCGATGGTCAGGCTCTCGTCCGGCACGAGGGTGCTTTTATCCACCGTGCGGACCGTGCCGGTCCCGCCACAGCATTTGCACGCGCCCTGGGAATTGAAGGCCAGCTCCTCCGCCCCAGGCCCGTAAAAATGCTCGCCGCATTCCGGGCAGACGATTTCCTGCATCAGCGCCACCTGAAAGCCCGGCTTCACGTAATGCCCGTTGGGGCAGCGGTGCGAGGACAGCCGGGAGAACATCAGCCGCAGGCTGTTGAGCAGCTCCGTCCCCGTGCCGAAGGTGGAGCGGATGCCGGGAACCCCGGGCCGCTGGTGCAGGGCCAGGGAAGCGGGGACGTACAGCACCTCGTCCACGTCCGCCCGGGAGGCCTGGGTCATCCGCCTTCTGGTATAGGTGGACAGGGACTCCAGATACCTTCTGGAGCCCTCGGCGTACAGGACGCCCAGCGCCAGGGAGGACTTCCCGGAACCCGACACGCCAGCGACCGCCGTGATTCCGCGGAGGGGCACGTCCACGTCGATATTTTTCAGGTTATGGACCCGCGCGCCCCGGACCTGGATGACGTCCGGCTGAACACGGTCCAGATGATTCTGAAAGTCTGTTTTTTCCGTCATGTTTCTCTCCGTTTTGCTCTGAGGAATCGGCCGCTCCGGCGTTGGAAAACCCCGCGCCGGATGACAGCACGATGGCATTAAAGCACAACCGGGAAGCAAAGTCAAGGAACGGGCTGCCCCTTCTTTTTTCACCCTTTCGCGGGCAGCAAAAACGGCAGGCCTTTCGGTCTGCCGTCCGGACACACTCGCCGTTTATTCGTCCGACTGCAGGGCGTCGTAACCTTCCTCGCCGATATGGACGCGCACATGGCAAAACTCGCCTGCAGAAAGAAACCCAGGGCTATGCCCAGCAGAACCCACAGTGTATTTGCGGGAGAATAACAGCCAAAAAACAATCTGTAACAATCGCAACGCACCTATTCAGTCCCTTGCTTTCGATCGCAGATTCGACACTCTGCGGAGGGGGTGATCAGGGGGAGTCCTCCCCCTGATTACAATCCGCAGGACCGGCTTTGCCGGTTCGAGGAGTATTTTTGCGGAGCAGAATTACACATGGGTAAACGAAGCCACCCTCACTTCTGCGGAGTAAAAATACATTCCTTGCGGATTTGCCGCCCGGGAGGACCGGAGGTCCGAGAGGCAAATCCGTCGGGGGTTCCCGTAGGGGGGTCGCAAGACCCCCCTGCGCTCCCTGTTCAGTCAAAGACTGAACAGGGAGTCACGAAAGCAGCGCCCGGTCGTTGGCAAATTCGGCCCCGCTGGCCTGGAAGAAGGCGTTCATCAGGGTTTCCACGGTCAGCTTCTTTTTTTCCTCCCCGGCGATGTCCAGGATGACGGCGCCGTCGTTCATCATGATGAGGCGGTTGCCGTAGCGGATGGCGTCCCGCATGTTATGGGTGACCATCAGGGTCATCAGATGGTTTTCCGTCACCACCTTTTCGGACAGCTCCAGCACCTTTTCGGCGGTGCGCGGGTCCAGGGCGGCGGTGTGCTCGTCCAGCAAAAGCAGGCGAGGCTTTTTCAGCGTCGCCATGAGGAGGGTCAGGGCCTGCCGCTGTCCGCCGGACAGGAGACCCACCTTGGTCGTCATCCGGTTTTCCAGGCCCAGGCCGAGGGCGGCCAGCTGGTCCCGGTACTGATTCCTCTCCGCCCGGGTAATGCCGGCCTTCAGCGTCCGCCTTTCTCCGCGGCGGGCCGCCAGGGCGAGGTTTTCCTCAATCTGCATGGTGGCCGTCGTGCCCGTCATCGGGTCCTGGAAGACGCGGCCCAGCAGGGGGGCCCGCCGATGCTCCGGCAGGCGGGAAATGTCCGTCCCGTCGATCAAAATCCTGCCCTGGTCGATGGGCCAGGCGCCGGCAATGGCGTTGAGCATCGTGGATTTTCCGGCCCCGTTGCCGCCGATCACGGTCACGAAGTCCCCCTCCTCCAGGTGCAGGTTCAGATGGTTCAGCGCCACCTTCTCGTTGACGGTTTTGGCGTTGAAGGTCTTTTTAACGTCGATCAGATCAAGCATGGCGGCCGCCTCCTTTGCGCGCGCTCATATGCGCCTTCCAGTAGGGAATGCCCAGGAAAACCGCCACAATCAGCGCCGAAAGCAGCTTGAGCAGGTTGGTGTTCAGGCCCAGCCACAGCACGATCTGGATCACGATATAATAGAGCACCGCTCCCAGCGCCACCCCCGTGAGCTTGAGGGCAAAATTCCGGAACAGCCTGCCAAAGAGCACCTCGCTGATGATCACGGCCGCCAGGCCGATCACGATGGCCCCGCGCCCCATGTTCACATCCACAAAGCCCTGGTAATGGGACAGCAGGGCGGAGGAAAGGGCGACGATCCCGTTGGAGATCATCATGCCGAGGATCTTGGCAACGTTGGTGTTGATGCCCTGGGCGCGGGACATGGCCTCGTTCGCGCCGGTCGCGCGCAGGGAGCAGCCCAGCTCCGTGCCAAAGAACCAGTACAGAAGGGCGATCAGCACGGCCAGGAAAATCAGCACCGTCCAGATGGGATTGCTGAAGCCCGCCGTCCGTACATTCCGCTGGCTGACGATCAGGGCGTATTTCGTCACGTTGATCCCCTGATTGGCCTTGAAATCCATCACCGCCAGGTTGATGGAATACAGGGACAGCTGCGTCAGGATGCCCGCCAGAATCGGCGGAATGCCCATGGCGGTATGAAAGACGCCGGTCAGCAGGCCGGCCACCATCCCGGCCAAAACAGCGCAGAGCAACGCCAGCCATACGTTGACGCCGTTTAACATCAGCATCACGCAGACCGCGCCGCCGGTCGCCATGGTTCCGTCCACTGTCAGGTCGGCCAGGTCCAGCACTTTGTAGGTGATATACACGCCGATGGCCATGATGCCCCAGATCAGTCCCTGGGCGATCGCCCCCGGCATGGCGTTCAAAAGAGCGGTGAAGTTCATGAAAGACGCCTCCGTGTCGGAGGGAAGGTTTGTTACAGAAACAGATTCAAACAGCTTCTCTTCTGCAAACTCAGCCCTCTCGCTGGTATGGTATTTTCAATTTCGTCCGGAGATTAGCAATCTCCGGGTGGTTTGGAGGGGCCGCAGCCCCTCCAAGTGTAATCCGCAGCAGCGACATGCGCGGTGCGAGGAGTATTTTTGCGAAGCAGGCTTGACCTGCGAGAGCAAAAATACATTCCTTGCGCCTTTGCCGCCCGGGAGCCCCGTCAGGGGCGAGAGGCAAAGGCGAGGGGGGGTCCGATGGGGGGACGTGTCCCCCCATCGAGGGCTGTGAAACAGCCTCTTACTGTATCGCCACATAGTCAGCGGGAACCTGGACCCCGAGGAGTTCGCAGAGCTCGGCGTTGTATTCCTTGGTGACGTTGGGGGCAAAGCGCACGTTCATCGCGGATACGTCCGCGCCGCCCGCCAGCACTTCATAGGCCATTTCGCCGGTCGCGTAGCCCAGGTCGTAATAGCTGATCGACAGGGTGGCGACGCCGCAGCCCGCGCAGAGGCCTTCTTCCCCGGCGATCACGGGCTTTTTGGCGGGCTCCACCACGTTGCGGATGGCTTCGGTGCAGGAAGCGGCCGTGTTGTCGGTGGGAATGTAGAGCACGTCGCAGCCGTTGCAGGCGTTCTGGGTCACGGAGGCCACGTCGTTGGAATCCGCGAAGGTGTATTCAACGCAGGTATAGCCCAGGGCGGTCAGGTAGCCGGTGATCACATCCACCTGATATTTGGAGTTGGGCTCGGCGGAGCAGTACAGAAGGCCCACGGTTTTGGCGTCCGGGAACAGCTCGTGGAGCATGTCCGCCTGCTGGTCCAGGGGAGCCAGGTCGCTGGTGCCGCTCACGTTCATGCCGGTAGCGCCGCTCCAGTTGTCGATGTCCAGGGCGGTGGCGTAGTCGGTCACGCTGGTGCCCAGGATCGGGATGTCCCCGGTGGCGGCGACGGCCGCCTGGAGAGCCGGGGTGGCGTTGGCCATGATCAGGTTCACCCCGCCGGAAACGAAGGTGTTGACGATGGTGGAGCAGGTGTTGGAATCGCCGGAAGCGTTCTGCACGTCAAAGGAAACGGCGTCTCCCAGCTTCTCGGTCAGGGCGTCCTGGAAGCCCTGGGTGGCGGCGTCCAGCGCCACGTGCTGCACCAGCTGGCAGATGCCGACGCGGTAGGTTTCTTCCGCCAGGGCCGCAGCGCTCAGGCACATCATGGCAGCGATCAGGACAGCTATCAGTTTTTTCATCTTGTGATTCCTCCCATTTCATTTTTATTGATCAAAAAGACGGCCCTCCCATCCGGAAGAGCCGTCTTCATGAACCTCTTTGCTCACGAAACACAGTTCCCGCAGATGGTTTTCGGCGGATAGAAGAACCCATAATAAAAGGAAAAGCGCAGGGCGTCGCTAAATCGCACTGCGCAGTAAAGGGCAAAGAAAACAGACATGATACGCCGGGCATCATGACAGGATGCGGACCAAAGACGGTTGCTGCGGATCACGGCTGCTCCTCCTTTCCCTGAAAAACGATGGGCCCATTATAAACAGCCGAACCGCCCTTGTCAATGACCCCAGGCCCCGCTTTGTATACAAAAAACAATTTATGTACAATGTACCGTTTTTGCGACATCCGGCGGCATCCTCACCCCTCCCCGTTCAGCAGGCGCTCATAGATGTCCCGGTCCAGGTCCTTGAACACGTTGAACACCACGCGCATCCGGCTCCCGGTTTCCGCCAGCCAGGCCCGCACGGTCCTGACCGCGATCTCCGCGGCCCGCTGGTTGGGGAACATAAAGACCCCGGTGGAGATGCAGCAGAAAGCGATACTCCCGCAGCCCTTTTCTTTTGCCAGAAAAAGGCAGGAGCGGTAGCAGGAGGAAAGCAGTTCTTCATGCTCCCGGGTCAGCGGCCCGTCCACGATCGGCCCCACGGTGTGGAGCACATACTTCGCCGGCAGGTTGAAGCCGGGCGTGATCTTGGCCCGCCCGGCGGGCTCCTCCCGCCCCTGACGCTCCATCAGCTCGGCGCAGGCCAGACGCAGCTGGACCCCGGCCATGGTGTGGATGATGTTGTCGATGCAGCCGTGGCAGGGCGAAAAGCAGCCCAGCATCTGGCCGTTGGCGGCGTTGACGATGGCGTCGCAGCGGAGCCGCGTAATATCGCCCTGCCAGAGGACGAGCTGCTCCTCCCGGCCGGCCGGGAGGGCGGAGGCGTCCACGACCCCTTTTTCCGCCGTCATCTCCCGAAGAAAGGCGTCCTGCACCCGGAAAAATTCATCGCCTGCGGGCAGGGGCGGGCGCACGTTCATCAGGCTCCGCAGCAGCCGCCAGCGGCGGTCCGGCAGAGCGGGAATGGGCGCATCCCCGTATTGCGGCAGCTCCTCCATGAGCGCCCGGATCAGCCAAAGGCATCTTTCCTGTTGATTCATTCTTCCTCCTATACGGTCATGATCATTTTCAATGCTGAAACGACGGCCGGAAATGCTTCCCGCGCCTGTCCGGGGCTTTGCTTACACCGTCCCGCCGCTTATCTGCTTGAGCGCCTGAACCCTGCGCTCGACGCTTTCCCGGAACTGCCCGTCCGTCATGGACGGATCCCGGGTGGACAGCCAGATCCCGCAGGGCAATTCCCTGCAGTCCGCGCAGGTGGCGAAGCGGTGTTTCCCGGCGCAGCAGGCGTAGATGGGGCAGGCTTTCCCGGTGGGCGCGTGGAACACCTTCCCGCAGGCTTCGTTGCAGCCGGCGCAGGCGGCCCCATGGAAGGAGCAGGCGGCGCAGTCCGTCCCGCAGACGGAAAGGCCTAAGGCCTCCCGCTGTTTCGCCTTCGGAAAGGAACGCAGCACCAGGCGGCGGGCGTGCTCCAGCAGGGTTTTCAACGTGTCCTCCGGCACAGCTCCGTCCGCCTTCACCGAGTTCCAGTGCAGCTTGTTCATGTAGTAGCCGGGAATGATGTCCGGGTACTGCCCGCGCCAGAATTCGCCCTCGGTCGGCTCCAGCTTGAGGGTGATGTAGACCGGCTGATCCGCGTCGTCCCGGCAGATGGCCGCGAACATCTTCCAGCCGATAAAATAGCGGACCCAGTTCCATTCCGGCTGATGGTCCTTGGTGACGCCCCGCAGGGACAAAAGATATTCGTCGATCCAGGGGTATTTCATGGCTGGACCCTCCTTTCCGGCAAACAGGATCTTCCTTCCTTTTCCCGATCCCGCAGCGCCGAAAGATTTTCCTCTTTTTTAAAGAACGCCTTCTTGAGCTGCGCGTATTCCGCTTGAGTGCAGACTTCCCGGCACTTTGGTTCAAAGGACAGCGTGACCGAGAAACATTCCCGCATCCTTTCGCACGGATAGAGGCCGCACGCCGCGCAGGTCCTGATGCCCTTTTCGGCGCAGCATGCTGCCGCGCCGTAGCGGCACCAGTTCTCCGGCCCGCAGCCGGAGCAGGCGATTTCTTTATTTGAGACGATCCGGTCCCGGTAGCCGATGTTTTTCCACAGCTCCGCGGTACGGCGGAGCTCCGCTTCCGTTTTTTCATCAGGAGGCGCATGATACCGGGGGCAGGCGGCGCAGGCGTTTCCGCAGGCGGCGATGATGGAATCGGACATGGGATTTTCCCCCTCGTTTCTTTTATCCTTCCGGGAAGCCGTTCAGCCAGGCCCGCTCAGCAAAGAGCTTTTTCTTCGGGGCCCGCGCTTCTTCCTCGGCGATACCGACCGGCAGGATGCACACCAGCTCATAATCTTCCGGCACATGGAGGATGTGCGCGATTTTGTCGCCGATCCGGTCCGCGTCGGTGATGTGCCCCTCGTACCAGCAGCTCTGGTAGCCCAGGGCCTCGATGGCCAGCAGCATGTTTTCGATGGCCGCGGCATAGTCCTGCACGGCAAAGCAGCGGTCCCGATACGCAAAGATCCTCTGGGTCAGAACGCAGATCATGGCCGGCGCAGTCTGGGCCACCGGCGGGTCGATGGCCGCCTTGATATTGGCCAGCAGGGCCGGATCATCCACCGCGATCAGGCTGGTGGTCTGCTTGTTGCAGCCGGAGGGCGCCGCCAGCCCCGCCTCCAGGATGGCTTTTAGATGTTCCCGGGGCACCCGGTCCGCCTTGTACCGGCCGCGATAGCTGCGGCGGGCCAGGATCAGGTCCAGCATCTTTTGCCGGTCCTCGGGAATCCGGTACTTTTCCAGCCGGTAAAGGCGCTCTTCGTCCGGCGCATCCACCCCATTTTTGAAGCTATACCCCATTTTCTGATAAAAAGGCAGGCCCGTGACCGACGCCGGGATCTCGATGCGTCTGGCCCGCAGCGCATATTCATCCCGCTCCAGCGTCTTTACCAGGGCGCGTCCAATGCCTTCTCCCTGTTTCTCCGGGTGCACGAAGATCATGAACAGGCTGCTCTCGTCCTCCCTGCCCCAGTAGGGACCGATGGCGCCGCAGCCGATGATCCGCCCCTCTTCCTCCGCGACATAAAAATGCGTCCAGCCCGCCCGTTCCAATACATGCTCCGGAGACTGCTCCGCCGCCAGCGCTTTGATGTGCTCTTCCGGATAATCTTTTTGATTGGAGATACGAATGGTGGTCCTGATCAGATCAGACACCGCCTGCGCGTCCTGGGATTGAAATTGTCGGATGATCACGCTTTTCTCCTCCGTTCATCGTCCTTCAACATGCCGTCATTGCCGTCAGCCGGAGCTTTCCGTTCCCTCCGCCAGCCCTTTTCCGAGGATCAGCTCCATCGGCTGCTCATGGCCCGGGAAGGGCAGCGTCAGCCCGCCGCAGTCGCGGTAGCCCCGCTTCCGCCAGAAATGCTGCGCGGCTTCATCCGACTGGGTGGAGGTCATCACCAGGTCATATCCCCGCGCCCGCATATCCATTTCCCAATGGCCCGTCAGCCTGCGCCCAAAGCCCTTCCGCTGAAAGCCGTCTTTCACATACAGAAGGTTGCAGAAGGGAATGCTGTCCCAGAACAGCGACCAGCGCATTAGGCCAATGGGTTTGCCCTCCAGCGTCAGCACATAGCCCATCTGGTCCCTGACCTTGCACACAAATTCCGCGCTCCTCAGGTGGCGGTCCAGAGAAAACCAGAAGGCCCGGTCCGCCTCTGTCACGGGATGAATGGAAATATTCATGGCTGTCTCCCCTTATTTCAGTCTTTTCTCCTCAGGATCCAGATCAGATTGCCCCGGTATTTGGCGGCGGTGGAAAGGTCGCTCAAATCCTCTTTGTCGCCGTTGTAGCCTCGGTAAATGTCCATGACTTCAAACCCGCACAACGTCGCCAGCAGGCGCATCTCCCAGCGCGTGGTCTGGCGCATCAGCAAAGGACGAATCCTGACGCCGATCACCTCTCCTTTAGCATTGTACTCTTCAAATTTCCAGTTGCCGCGCATCTGCTGACTGTACGGATCGTAGGTGATGGCGTTGTAGATCTTCTCCCGGTTTCCCGCGCTGTTCACATACTCCAGGCGGAAGGAGTAATCCTCCTGAGTGGTCTGCATCTGCTGGGCCTGCATCGGCGGCCAGGGGTCGAAGGTATTCAGCGTCAGAATGCCGCCGGGCAGCAGCTGCCCGCGCAGGTTGGTCAGCGCCCTGATCTGCAGCTCCTGGGTGGGCAGATGCATAAAGCCGCTCCGGGCGATGATGGCCAGGGAATACTTCCGGCCGGAGGAAAAGACCGTCATGTCCGCCGGCATGATGTTCAGCCGAAGCCCCAGCGCCGCAGCCTTCTCCGCCGCTACTCGGCACATCTCCTCCGAGAGATCGGTGCCGTCCACATCTATCCCGCGCTCCGCCAGATACAGCAGCACCGCGCCTGTGCCGCAGGCCACGTCCACCACGCCGCCCGCCCCGTACCTTTGGGCCAGACGGAGATAAAACTCCTGAAAATGCTCGTGATGATCGTCGTGAGCGTACATCGCTTCCAGATAGCGGTCATAGTTTTCCGCCACGTCCCGGTAATCATGAAGGTCCATCGTCCCAGCTCCTTTTCCACTTTCAGGTTCCTATGCTGCTTTGATCCTGTTTCCCGGTACGGATGAAGCGGATCAGCTCCTCCAGATCGTCGAACTCATCATAATCCCCCATGATGCCTTCCCGGTGATAGACGATGCCCGCCTGTTCATTGCGCTCCAGGCAGTTCAGCAGCTCCTCCACCCCGTACCGGCGGGCAAATTCCGCGAAAGCCCGGGCCTTGATTTTCTCCGCGTACAGTCCCTTGCGGCAGGAGGCGGGTTCGCACTCATAGCACCCGGCCAGCCCTTTGTCGATGCCGCAGCGGCGCACCTCGCACCACTCCGCGTCCTTGCACCAGGAAAGCTCCAGAAAGCCGTCCCGCCTGCAGCCCTTGCACAGAACGTTCTCCGAGCACAGGCAGCAGGCCAGCCCGCAGCGGGCGATCCCCAGTTCACGTTTCATTCGATGTTTCTCCTTCCGTCATCGTCCGGCAGAAGGCCTCGATTTCCTCCCGCCGGGCTTCCACTTGCTCCCTGTATTCCACGCCGCACAGGCCCAGACGGCCGCGGCACGAAATCTCCAAATGGCCGTAAAAATGCTCGATGGTCCCGATGATGCGCTCGCATTCCTTCATGCCCGGGCCGGTGCGCAGGGCCACCGCGTAGCCCTTCTTCCCGGGCGAAAGCGCCGCGTGGGGTTCATGAGTGTTGCACCAGGGGGTGCAGCGGTCGATGAAGGCCTTGAACTGCCCGGGAACGTCCGCCCAATAGGAGGGCGAAACGCAGACGACGATGTCCGCCCGCTCGAATTCCCCCATCAGCGTCTCCACGTCGTCGCGCATGACGCACACCGCCGTCTGATGACAGCTTCGGCAGCCCCTGCAGAAATCAAAGCGGTAATCGTCGATGCACACGCTCCGGACCGCGGCGCGTGTGGAAAGCTTCCCCGCGATGATCCCGGCGATCTCGGCTGTCGCGCCGTCCCGGACAGGACTGCAGTTGATGATCAGGGCGTTCATGCGTCATTCCTCCGATCTCTGTTTTTCTCATTCCGCGCTCGGCAAAACCCTGTTCCTCTGATCAAAAAAACCGATCAAAAACTCTGTGCCTGCCGCAGCCGTCCCCTGTCATTCATGCGTATCAAGGATTGTCGGGCAGACGAAGTCTCCCGGCAGGCCCCCAGGGCCCTCAAAAATGAAGGAGAAAAAACCATGGAAAACCGTCCTCTGTCAGAATTATCTTTGGAAGAAATCATCAAGGCCGCCGGCGGCACTTTGGACGCCAACGACGAGCTCTCCATGAATCTCATGATCAAACTGTTCAAGGCGCAGGGCCGGAAAATGGAAGAAATCTATCAGATCCGCGGCCTGCCCGACGAGCAAAGAGAGTATTACCGCCACAATTGGTACAAGGTATAAACCAATCCTTTCCGCCCCACCGGAGCGCAGCGCTTCGGTGGGGCTTTTTTCATGTCACCCGTCATATATCATGCCCATTCAATGAAAAGAAGCCTGTATAGCTGCATCATCATCAAATCTGAACATCCCTTGCTGCACTGGATGGTTCATCCCAAAGGGAAGAAAAATGTTTGAAAATGAAATGTCGGTATTCATCAAACAAGGGATCATTGATGTGGTCACGCAAATAGTTGGCATGCATTTTCTGCTCGTCCGGATCAATTTCGTGATAACGATGTATGATCACGTTCCCGGCAGCTTCTTCCTTGAGTATTTCCGCGTAAACGTTCAGGATGTGTTCATGCAATAGAACAGGAACATCAACACGGCTTTCCCAAGTATGTCCATTGGTGTTTGTTAAGCTCACATTGGAAATCGGCCGGTATAGGAACCCTTCTTTCCTGTCGTACATGATCTTCAGCTGATCGGGAAAGCGTTCATAATAATGCTGTATACCGTCTTTGATCCCCATGGTAACGAAGTTTTCTTCTCTGCTTCTGCAGCAGATCAAAGCGTAGACCCGGTCCGTCGTAAAATAAGCAACCTGGTTCCCATCCACATGAGATTTTGCGTTTGCAAGAATGAGTTTCAATCCCTGAATAACGCTTCCGTGATATAAAGAAGGTTCCTGCGCCATCAAATTCACTCCCGCCAAGTAACGATATCCCACAGCCTGGATTTGTTTATCTGTTCAGAACGCAGTTATATCGGACAGCGGACCCATCAGGATAATCAACTACAATTCTTTCTTCATCAAAACCGCACTTGCGGTAGAATCCGACCGAATCGTCGTCTGTCTGCGCTTCGATCCTTTTCAAGTCCTCGGATTCCATTACAGATTGGATCATATGCTTTCCGACACCTTGACAGCGAGCTTTATCTGACACGGCAATCCCGATGATTTCAGCAGCAGCATCCGAATATTTCAGAACCATCACGCATGTTTTCTTTCCTCGGTTCTCGCATATAAATATTCTCACCGACGGCTCCTTCAAATAGTTTTCCATCTGTACTATGAAATGCTCATATGTCGGGTGATACATGCAGGGTGCATAAAGCATGAACGCCTCTTCTGACAAAAGCCAGTCTGTATCACTGCATAACGCAACTTTCATAGACATCCTCCCATCCATTTGACGTACACATGATTTTCCCGCACCCGCCGGGCAATCAGCCGGGTGTACTGCCCGCCGAAATCCAGGATGACGATGGGCTGATGAGCTGGCATGGATGGACCTCCTTTGATGGGTTGTTGGGCCGAAGCTGGTATCAGCTTAGCCTTCGACATATATACAAAAGGTGATTGGTATGGCCAAGAAGCTCCCTTTTTTCTGAAAACGCAAGATACCACGCAATAAACGTTTGAAAATCCTGATCGCTGATTTCAAAATCCACTCGGTCCTCAATCGGCTCCAATATCCCGTCTGTGCCTGTGGTGGCAAGCCACTGCACCGGCTTTTCCTCAAACAGTTTCTCAAATTCAGTCACATCATATCCGGTAAACAGCTGTTCCTTGAAATGCCGTACTTTGTAATCCTCAGTAAAATTTTCTTCCTGCCCAATGGACCAGTTGCCTTGAAGATAATTGGCATACATGATTCCAAATACAGAGACGAACGCAAAGAAGATGATTCCATCTTTCTTTGTGACGCGGATGGCCTCGTCGATGGCTTTATGAATATCCTCTTGTTCATACAAATGATACAGCGGTCCCAGTACAAGCGTTATATCAAAGGAACGATCGGCAAACCTGCTCAAATCCGTCGCGTCGCCCTGAACTGCCTGCAGGTTCTTCATACCTTTGCTGTTCTTTTGCAGGATCGAAAGATTGCTTTCCACCAGTTCAACAGCGGTCACTTTAAAGCCTTCACGGGCCAGTGCAATGGAATACCTGCCGGTTCCTGCGCCAACCTCAAGCACGCACGAACCAGGGGCCGCAAATCGATGGATATAATTCATGGTGACCGCATATTCCAATTGCCCATGCCTGCTTCTTTGCAGTCTGCTGTCTTCATCAGACTGATGATAAAAACTGCTGATTATCTCGGCTCTTGTGCTCATACGTTTTCTCCTTCCCCTGTAAATCCGAATGGACCGATTTTCTTTTTATAGATCTGCAGCTCGCAGCTCAGCTGATGTTCCAATAGTCTCCTTCTTGTATCTCTCCAACAACATTCTTGCTTCGACAATCGGAGAACCGAGCACAAGTGTTTTCTCTTTTCCGTCAAAGCGATATCCGCAGCGTTCGTAAAAACGGATAGCCCTTTTGTTGTTTTTCAATACCCAGACCGCAATTCTCGGATATTCCGCCAATTGAGTCAATGCCGCATTCATCAGACGATATCCGACGCCTTTTCCGTAATACGCCGATAAGATATAGATGGCATAGACTTCTCCGGCATGATCGAGTTCATCATTGCGGTACTTACCGTAGCCGACAAAGCCAACCACAGATTCCCCATCCTTGGCAATGATCATATCATCAGGCCAACGATATGCTGTTTTCTCACATTTTTCAAGCGTGAGAGAATCAAGATATCGTTGATCTACGATACCTGAGTATGCTTCCTGCCATGATTTCCAGTGTACGTATGCCTTTCCTTTGATTTCATCGTCACTTTCCATCTTTTTGATTACAATATTCATAAACATTATCCTCTGCAGTCTTCGATTTCATGTGGATTCCTTGATTGAAAGATTATATTTCGCCGCATAACCCACAAATTCCTTGTCGGTGTCGGTTCTTTCCGACAGGGCTTTTTAAATCCGTTAAACACCGGCATTTGACAAAGAGCCAACATTTTACAAAGAGCCAAGAAACAAATCTCAAATCACCTTGAAGATAACAAAAAACGACAGGTTTTTCAACCTGCCGTTTGTGGCTCTCCGGATATTTCTCTATGCCCTAGTTTCACGGGCACATTCGCTTCTTTTTATCCATTGATCGTCTGCCTGAAGGAGATCACTTCGCTGTTGTGCTCCAGGAAGGCGAAGACGTCCTCCCGCTTGACCTGGTTGCTCATTTTCAGGGCCAGGGAGTAGGTGGTGGTTCCGTCCGGGTTGTGCGTGATGCTGTTTTCAAACACCTGGGCGTGCCATTCCTGGAGCTGGCGGGTCAGGGCCTCGCGGAAGGACAGGTCGTCGCGGACGGTGATCTTAAACTCGGTATTCAGGTATTTGTCGTTGAGGAAGGGGAGCAGGTGCATGATGATCTGGCTGAGGACGACCACCACCGTGGCGATGATGCCCAGCGGCAGCATGCCCGCGCCCAGGGCCAGGCCGATGCCGGCCGTCGCCCACAGACCGGCCGCCGTCGTCAGGCCCTTGACCGTCGCTCCCTGCTTAAAGATGACGCCGGCGCACAGGAAGCTGATACCGCTGACCACCTGGGCGGCGATCCGGGAGGGATCGGCCCCGCGGTCCCCCATCATGGTTTTTTCAGAGTTCCCGCTCAGGTCCGCAAAGCCGTATTTGGAAATGATGATGATCAGCGCCGCGGTGCAGCAGACCAGCAGATGAGTGCGCACGCCCGCCTCTTTCAGACGGTGGCCCCGCTCAATGCCGATGACCGCCCCGCAAACGCACGCCAGGAGAAGCCTGAGCGTAAAGTCAAGATACTGCACCAGGGAAATGTTCTTGTTCATGACATCCAGCAGCATACGCATCCGCCTTTCTGTTTTCCGGTTTTGATTCATTTTACCTCTGAAAAAAGGTAAAATCAATCCTACCGGGAGAACGCTTTTTTCGCAGATCGCTCGGCACCGCGGACGATATTGGTTCTGAAACGGAAAAGAGCTGCGCAGAAGTTTCCTTCTGCGCAACCCGAAAAAATGGAATTACTTATGCTTGAGCGGCTTTTGGCCGATGTGCCAGATCCGGTCGTTGTACTCGCGGATGGTGCGGTCGGAGGAGAAGATACCGGAGCAGGCCACGTTCGACACGGCCATCTTGAGCCACTTGTCCTTATCCTGGTAGTCCTTGTCCACGCGGCGCTGGGCCATCGAGTAGGAACCGAAGTCCTTGAGCACGTAGTACGTGTCGTTGAACAGGAGGTTGTGGTAGATGTCCTGAACGGCGGCGGCGTTGTCCGGGAACAGGGTGCCGTCGATGATCTGGGTCAGGGCCTTGCGCAGCTCGCCGTTGGTCTCGTAGATGTGCAGGGAACGGTAGCTGCCCTCGCTGTCCAGATCGTGGACGGTGTTGACGCGCATACCGAAGATGTAGATGTTGTCCATCCCCACCTGCTCGGCGATCTCGACGTTGGCCCCGTCCATGGTGCCGATGGTGACGGCGCCGTTCATCATGAACTTCATGTTGCCGGTGCCGGAGGCTTCCTTGCCGGCCAGGGACAACTGCTCGGACAGGTCCGCGGCGGGCATCAGACATTCGGCGCTGGAAACGTCATAGTTTTCGAGGAACACCAGCTTGAGCATCTTGCTGGCGCGGGGGTGCTTGTCGATCATCTTGCTGATGGCCAGCAGCAGACGGATGATCTGCTTGGCCATGTAATAGGCCGGGCTCGCCTTGGCGCCGAAGATGAAGACGCGGGGCTGCATCTCAAACGACGGGTCGTCCACGATGCGGTTGTACAGCACCATGATGTGCAGGGCGTTGAGCAGCTGGCGCTTGTACTCGTGCAGGCGCTTGGCCTGAACGTCGAACATGAAGTCCGGCGAAACGCTCATGTCCTGCCGGTCCTGCAGCATGTTGCTGAAGGCGATCTTATTGTCCCGCTTGATGCGGGCAAACTTGTCGCGGAAGGCGGCGTCGTCCGCGAAGGGCAGCAAGTCGCGCAGGCGCTCGGGCTCGCGGATCCAGCTGTCGCCGATGGCGTCGCAGATCAGCTGGGTCAGGCCCGGGTTGCAGCTCATGAGCCAGCGGCGGTGGGTGATGCCGTTGGTGATGGCGGAGAACTTCTGCGGCATCAGCTCATAATAGTCGTGGAAGGTCTTGTTTTTGAGGATCTCCCCGTGAAGCTGGCTGACGCCGTTGACGGAATAGCTCATGGCGACGCACAGGTTGGCCATGTGCACCATGTTGTAGGCGGTCACGGCCATGCCGGCGATGCGGGGATCCATCCCGTTGTTGTAGGCGTTGGCCAGGCGGGCGCAGACGCGGCGGTTGATCTCCTGCAGGATCATGTAGATGCGGGGCAGGAGCTTGCGGACCATTTCCTCCGGCCAGCGTTCCAGCGCTTCGCTCATGACGGTGTGGTTGGTATAGGCGACCGTCTTCTGCACGATGGCGGAGGCCTCGTCCCAGCCCAGGCCCTCCTGGTCCATCAGCAGGCGCATCAGCTCGGGGATCGCCAGACCGGGGTGGGTGTCGTTGATCTGGATGGTCATCTTCTCCGGGATCAGGGAGAAGTTGCAGCCGAAGCGGCGCTTGAAGTCCTTGAGGGCGTACTGCAGGGTGGCGGAGGTGAAGAAGTAGTGCTGCTTTAAGCGCAGCTCCTTGCCTTCGTAATGGTTGTCTTCCGGATAGAGCACCTTGCTGATAACAGTGGCCAGCTCTTCCTCCTGCATGGCGCGGACGTAATTGCCGGAGTTAAAGTCCTTGAGGTCCATCGTGCCGACGGACTTGGCCCGCCACATGCGCAGGGTGTTGACGGTATCGGTGTCATAGCCGACCACGGGCATGTCGTAGGGCACGGCCATGACGCGGTTGAAATCATGCTCGATGAAGGTCAGCCGGCCGTCCACCTCGGTCTCTTCCAGCCAGCCGCCGAAGTGCACCTCGCAGGTGTCCTCCATCGCGGCGACTTCCCAGACGTTGCCGTTTTCCAGCCAGTTGTCCGGCAGCTCCACCTGCTGGCCGTTCATCAGCTTCTGACGGAACAGGCCCAGCTCGTAGCGGATGGTGCAGCCCATCGCCGGAATGTTCAGGGACGCCAGGGAGTCCATGAAGCAGGCCGCCAGACGGCCCAGACCGCCGTTGCCCAGACCGGGTTCCGGCTCTTCCTTGATGATGCGGCGCCAGTCGATGCCCAGCTCCCGCAGGGCGTCGGCGTATACGCCGTAGCTGCACAGGTTCAGCGCGTTGCACTGCAGGCTCCGCCCGGTCAAAAACTCCACGGACAGGTAGTACAGGCGCTTGCCGAGGTAGTTTTTATCCTTTTCACGGTACTTGGTCCACTTCATCATGATCTGGTCCTTGATGGTGGAGGCCAGGGCGTAGTAAATCTGGTGATCCGTGGCGTCCTCCAGCGTTTTTCCGTTGTAGCGCTGAATCTTGCCGATGATGGACTGCTTGATCGATTCCTTGTCAAATTTCGTGGTGGGCATGAAATCCTCCTGTTATATGAGTATATGAGCACCATTGCCAAACGGAGCGGGATTGAAAGGAGCGTCGTCCGCCGGTCCGGCATTTTGATACGCCGGACACGTCAAATTATTATATCATAAATCACTAAAAACGCAATATTTTTTCATGATCCCGCCGGGCAGGACGTCCATTCCTTGCCCGATGGCTTTCTATCGGTTGTCATTTATCAAATCCGCCTTGACGAACGCGCGCAGAATGTTATATACTGAATCCATAGAAAATTTGTATCTTCTCAGCCCTTTAATGACAGTTTTTTCATATTTTGCACGCTACACGCTTTTGCTTCATTGACCAACGCCGGCCCGCAGGTCCTGATCCGGAGGAATGAAACAATGAGCACTTTGTCACCAGCCGCGAAAAAGAGACACTATATGCTGAAACAGGCGCGGCAGCACTGGCAGCTGTATCTGTTCCTCCTGCCGACGATCGTGTATTTCCTGGTGTTCAGGTTTTACCCAATGTACGGCCTTCAGCTGGCGTTCAAGAATTACCGCGCCGTGGACGGCATTGCCGGCAGCAAATGGGTAGGGCTGGACAACTACCGGTATTTTTTCGCCGCAGCGGATTTTAAGACGCTGATGTTCAACACATTGAGCGTCTCTTTGGGTACGCTGATTTTCAGCTTTCCCCTGCCGATTCTGCTTGCCCTGCTGCTCAATCAGCTGCCCTCGATCCGCTATAAAAAACTCGTACAGACGACGGTATACGCCCCGCATTTCATTTCCACCGTCGTGCTGGTGGGCATGATTTTTCTGTTCACTTCCCCCTCCTCCGGCCTGATCAATAAAATCATCGAGGCTTTCGGGGGGAAGGCCATTCATTTTACCGCCCTGCCCCGCTGGTTCGTCCCTCTGTACGTGATCTCCGAGGTCTGGCAAAGCACCGGCTGGGGCAGCATTCTGTATCTGGCGGCCCTGGCCGGCGTCAGTCCCGAGCTGCACGAAGCCGCCGTGGTGGACGGAGCCAACAAATTCCAGCGGGTGTGGCACGTCGACATTCCCGGCATCCTGCCGACCATCGTCATCATGCTGATCCTGAACGCCGGAAAGATCATGAACGTCGGCTTTGAAAAAGCCTACCTGATGCAGACGTCCCTGAACATCGACGCTTCCGAGATCATCGCCACCTATGTATATAAGCGCGGCGTACTGAAGGCCCAGATCAGCCTGTCCACCGCTGTCGGCCTGTTTGAATCGGTCATCAACATGATCCTGGTGCTGACCGTCAACTGGATCTCCCGGAAAGTCACCGAGAGCTCTCTGTTCTGAGGAGGCGGCCGTCATGAAAAACAACGTCATCCACCGCACCAATGCGGACAGGGCTTTCGACACCCTCGACTATATTCTGCTGACCATCGCCTTCCTGTTGGTGGCCTATCCGCTGTACTTTGTCGTGATCGCTTCTGTTTCCGACCCCATCGCCGTCTACGAAGGCCGCGTGATCCTTTACCCGATCAAGCCGACGCTGGAAGGCTACCGGCGGATTCTCAGCTATACGAGCCTGTTTACAGGCTATAAAAACACCCTGGTCTACACCCTGGTCGGCACCGCCATCAACGTGACGCTGACCATCACCGCGGGCTACGCGCTGAGCCGCAAGGAGCTCGTGGGGCGAAACGTCATGATGATGGGCGTCATGATCACCATGATCGTCTCCGGCGGCATGATTCCAAATTATCTGCTGGTCCGAAGCCTTCGGCTGTACAACACCATGTGGGCCCTGATCCTGCCGGGAGCTGTCAGCACCTGGAATTTGATCGTCACCCGCACCTTCTTCCAGCAGACCATCCCGGACGAGCTTCGGGAAGCGGCGGACCTGGACGGCTGCAGCGACACGGCCTTTTTCCTGCGGGTGGTACTGCCGCTGAGCGCGTCCATCATCGCCGTCATGGTCCTGTTCTACGCCGTCAGCCACTGGAACAGCTACTTTAACGCCCTGATCTATCTGTCGTCCACATCCAAATATCCGCTGCAGCTGGTGCTGCGAAACATCCTGATCGTCAATACTTTGGACGACATGGTCAACGACGTGGCCACCCAGGCCGCCCAGCAGCGGATGGGCGACCTGATCAAATACGGCATGATCATCATCTCCTCTCTGCCCCTGCTGGTCCTCTACCCCTTCCTTCAGAAGTATTTCGTCCAGGGCGTCATGATCGGAGCGATCAAAGGCTGAAATCAGGGAGAAGGTAGTTCGTTCGCTTCGCTCACAGGTAGGAGGTAGAAGGTAGAAAGCAGTGCTCCATGCGCCCGCTTCATTGCGAATGCGTAATTCATAATGCGTAATGCGTAATTCCCATTGCCTGCCGCGTTATTTCATCTGACCAAGTTCCACTCCTCACTCCTCACTTCTAACTCCTAACTCTCCACTCTCCACTCTCCACTCTTCACTCTCCACTCTAAACCTCCTACCTTCTCCCTCCTCCCTCCTACCTGCCCTTGGTTCCCGGCATCAAAGAGGATGCTGTCGATATTCTTTCCCCATCAACTTTTTTAAGAAGGAGGCTATCCTATGAAAAAGCTGCTGTCTCTGCTCCTGTGCACGGCCCTTCTGCTGTCGTGTGCGAGCGCCCTGGCCGCCGAATATCCGGCGGAAAAGGTTTCCTACGACGTGTGGATCCGGATGCGTCCGATGAACGGCGACGCGGAAAAGATGGACATCTTCCGCATCATGGAGGAAAAGACCAACGTTCATCTGAACTTCGAGCAGATCCCCCAGGCGGACTGGAGCGAAAAGGTCACCCTGGCTCTGAACGCCAACGTGGACCTTCCGGACGCCCTGTACTCCGGCTACTCCCTGACCTCCACCGAGCTGGTCACCTACGGCAGCCAGGGACTGCTGCTGGCGCTCAACGACTACATCGACCAGTATATGCCGAATTTCAAGGCGAAGCTGGAAGCCCATCCGGAGGTCCGTGCCGCGATCACCGCGCCGGACGGGAACATCTATTCCCTCCCCTTCTGCCGCTTTGACGGCCTGACCGGCCAGATCCCCAGCAACATGTTCATCAACAAGGTCTGGCTGGACAAGCTGGGCCTCGAGGTACCCACGACCATCGACGAGCTGGAGACCGTCCTGACCGCCTTTAAGGAGAACGACTGCAACGGCAATGGCGACCCCAACGACGAAAAGCCCATGACCTTCAAGTTTGAAGGCTCCCAGCGCGACCTGGGCGGCCTGTTCGGCATGTTCGGCTATGCGGATAATCTGTATACCGGCCAGCATCACTTCTGCGTGGACAACGGGAAGGTGATCTACACCCCGACCACCGAAGGCTACAAAAAGGCCTGCTCCTACCTGTACGAGCACTTCTTCTCCAAGGGTTTGATTGACCTGGAAGGCTTCACCATGGACAAGGCCACCTACAACGCCCAGAACCAGGGCGAAGTGGCGAACATCGGCTCCTATTTCAGCTGGAATATTTTCGACCTGGGCTCCGTCCACATGGACGAATATGTCCCGATGGCGCCTCTCAAGGGCCCGGACGGCACCACCAGCTGGGGTTACGTCTCCTCCTCCGGCATCGAGCCCGTCGGCCTGGTGCTGACCAACGCCTGCAAGGACCCGGTCAACCTGCTCAAGTGGGCTGACCTGACCTACGACGACTGGTACGGCATGCAGCTGGAATACGGCTGCATCGGCCTGAACCTGGTGGACAACGGCAACGGCACCTTCTCTTACGCCGAGACGCCGGAAGGCATGACCTATGATGAGTTCCTCTTCGGCAACACCTATCCGGACTCCTGCCTGGCCCTGTTCCGCGAGTTCTACGAAACCACGCTGCCGATGCCCGACAGCGCCAAGGCCAAGGACAAGATCAACAGCGAGATGTATCTGCCCGTCGCTACGACCATCTACTACCCGACCCTCCTGTTCAGCACCGAGGACAACGACCGTATCGCCCTGATCGGCTCCGACATCATCGCCTATAACGAGAAAATGCGCGCCAAGTGGCTGGCCTACGGCGGCGTCGACGAGGAATGGGACGAATACATCGCCAAGCTGAACAGCATGGGCCTGCAGGAATACATCGATATCTATCAGAAGACCTACGACACCGCTTATGGAAAGTAAATGATTTTGTTCACAGTTCTGTCGAAGGCTGAACAGTGAAGACATGATTACCGGACGTCCGGAAAGGCAGCCGCCTGTTCCGGGCGTCCTTTTCGTTTTGATCTGCGGTCTTTACTTTCTTTACGCTTTCGATTATACTTGGGCTCAGAAGCTTCTAAAACCATCCAGCGGAGGGGCATCATGGAGCGAATCGACCGCAAACTGAACCAGATGCTGACCACGGAGCAATTCAGCTATCAGGCCCTGCGGAGCATGTACCTGACCCTGGTGCTGGATTCGTTCTTTATCTGTTTTATTTCCGTGATCTCCACGGCGCTGGTGTCCTCCATCGGGGAAGCGGCGGTCGCCGCGGTGTCGATGGTCGGGACGGTCAACGGCATGGTGTCGCTGATTTTTACCTCCCTGGCGACGGGCGGGGCCATCGTCGTTTCCCGGGCCAAGGGCAGCGGGGACATGAACGCCGTGCGCCTCTCCATCGGCGAGGTCACCGGCCTGTGCGGCGGCATCGCCATGGTGCTCAGCGCCATGCTAATCCTTTTTTCCGCCCCGCTGGTCGGCCTGCTGTACCCGAGCGTGGAGCCATTGCTTCGGGAATACGCGGTCCGCTATATGCGCCTGATGGCCATCTCCTTTATCCCCTTCTCTGTGTTCAACGCCATTTTCTGTATCTTCCGCAGCCTCGGGGACACGCGGTCCAGTTTGCTGCTGACCATCGTGATCAACGTCGCCCACCTGCTGCTGAGCCTGCTGCTCATCAACGGCTTTCACCTGGGGGTCGACGGGTCCGGCTTCTCCTATATTATCGCGCGGACGCTGGGCATGGGCCTGGCCGTCGTCTGGCTGCTGACGCATAATGTGTACCACGTCCGCATCGGGGACATGCTCCATTTCCGCCCGGCGGTGACGAAACAGATTGCGGCCCTGGGCCTGCCGCTCGCGCTGGAGTCCATGCTGACCCAGGGCGGCATGCTGCTGGTGCAGGTGTATCTGGCCCGCCTGACCACCACGGACCTGGCCGCTCACGCCGTATCCAATTCCATCCTCAACCTGTTCGCCATCACGGGCAGCGCGCTGGTTTCCCTTTCCAGCACGGTCTGCGGCCAGTGCTTTGGGGCAAAGCGGCCGGACCTGACCTGGCATTACACCCGGAACATCATCCGCATCGGCCGGGTGATCCAGCTCTGTACGCTGCTGGTATTGTACCCGCTGATGCCGCTGCTGCTCCGCCTCTACCACGCGACGGAACAGGGCACGGCCATCGTCTATACCGCGCTGACCATCGCGGCCGCCGCCATGCCCTTTTTCTGGTGCGATTCCAACGTCCTGCCGATGACCCTGCGCATCGTCGGGGAAAGCGGATACGCCAGCGCCGTCTCCGTGATCGCCCTGGCCCTGGGCCGCTGCGCCCTGGGCTACGCGCTGACCATCCCCCTGGGCCTGGGCGTCCCCGGCCTCTGGGCCGCCCTGGCGGCGGAATGGCTCCTGCGCGCCGCCGCCTTCCGCCTCAAGGCAAGGAAGCTAACAAAACAAATAGCAGATTGAATCAGCAGATTAACCAGCCTGATTTCATATGAAAAACGACTGTACAGAAACAAAATCTGCACAGTCATTTTTTCTCAAAATAGCTTATCTATCGAAAAACCTTGGGGTGGTTTGGAGGGGCCGCAGCCCCTCCATTATAAATCCGCAGCAGCGACATGTGCGGTGCGAGGATGAATTTTTTCGGAGCAGGAATAAGCCTTGGGTGAGGAAAACAACTCAACTCCTGCGGAGAAAAAATTCTTACCTTGCGGATTTTCCGCCCGGGAGCGAAGCGAGAGGAAAATCCGTAAAGGGGGGTCCCGATGGGGGGACAAAGTCCCCCCATCGATGGCTGTGAAACAGCCTATTTCCCATCCGGGAAGCTGGTGAAAGCCCCCCGTTCGACCTCGGGCAGGCCCCGGGTTTGTTTAGCATCGGCGATGGCGCGGATCAGGAAGGTCATGTTCCGCGCCAGGTTGCGCATGGTCTGCAGGCCCTCCAGGTCCTTTTTTACATCCTCGGCGGTAAAGCCGTGCACCTGGTTCCAGTAGGTACTGGAAGCGACGGGCATCCCGCTGATGGTAAAGTACTTGTTCAGCACGTCGAAGGACGCGGTGTTGCCCCCGCGCCGGCAGGAGACCACCGCGGCCCCCACCTTCATGTGTTTGGAAAAGGGCGTGCTGTAGAACAGCCGGTCCAGAAAGGCCAGGATCGTCCCGTTCGGGGAGCCGTAGTAGACCGGGCTTCCGACCACCAGGCCGTCCGCCGCTTCCAGCTTCGGGGCCGTCTGGTTGACCAGGTCGTCGTTGATCACGCAGCGGCCCAGCTTGCTGCAGGCGTTGCAGGACACACAACCCCGGATCGCCTGGTTTCCCACCTGGATCAGCTCCGTCTCAATTCCCTCGGCGCTGAACACCCTGATCATTTCCTCCAGCGCGGCGGCCGTGCAGCCGTGCGCGTGAGGGCTTCCGTTGAGCAACAATACTTTGGCCATGGCGCAAGATCTCCTTTATACAAAATAATGAAATCAACAAAGCCCGGAAACCGGGGGAGCTCTGTCCGCGGCCGTCTTCCCGGGTTTCCATCCGACAGTCCTATTATAGAGAACGCCCGCAAAAACGTCAAGGAAAGGAAGCCGGGACGCGGACGGGGGCTTTGGCTTCCCTTTTAAGACAGATTTGATACGATTTCCGCCGGAATCGCAACATAGTTATTGCTTTTTTGGTAAAAAAAGGTTACAATGTGTTCAGATGGCCGTCCGACTTTTGGGAGCCCCAAAAAAGCCGGCCGCAATCGTGTATACCGGGCGGAATCCGCTGAGTTTTCCCGCTGTTCTTTCGATTGGAACCGCGGGCGCAACCGGGAAAGGGGAAAATCGTCATGAAAAAATGGGTACTTTTGGTGACCGCCGTCATGCTGTTCACCATGCTTCCGACCGCGTTCGCGGGCAAGAACAACACCGTCAGCCCCGAGTGGTACTATAACGACCCGGAGGGCACCGCTTATCCCCTCGGCGTCGACGACCCCGCCTACCGGTATGATCAGCCGCCGTTTACCAACGACGCCTACACCTATTATCCCTCCACCGTGGAAGAGCGGCTCGCCGCCTCCGTGGAGAGGATCGGCTACATCGGCTACCGGACGCTGCGGAAGAACATGCGCGGCACGGATGTCAAAACCCTGCAGATGATGCTGAACACCCTGGGCTATTTTGCCGGGAAGGTGGACGGCATTTTCGGAAACAAGACCAGAAACGCCGTCAAATCCTTCCAGCGCCACAACGGCCTGACGGCCGACGGCGTCTTCGGCCCCAAGACCCGGGCTAAACTAATTGCAAAATACAACAATAGATAAAAACTGGATGATACAGAAATGCCGCTGAGGATGAAGCAAATCCGCAGCGGCGTTTTTTGTTTTCCTTATTGAGGGCGTCTTCTTATGGATGCTCCCCGGCAGGAATCATTCCTGCATTTCAGGCACAGTTGGCCAGGGAGTATAGTAGGCGACGATGTCCCGGTCCGTTCTTTGGATGGTGCGGACCTTGACCTGATCGGAGCGGTCGTTGCCGTTTCCATCCACGTAGGTGATTTCATTCTCATCGCTGGACAGAACCATGCCGATATGCTTGATGTTGCCGCTATAATCGTTCCAGCGGAAGAAAATGAAATCGCCGGGAAGCGGAGCCCAGCCCGGATCCGTCCGCGTCAGGCGGATCCCATAGCGGTTCAGGTAATTGTATTCGGTACCGGAGCTGGGGATCGAGCCGAACCAGTAAACACGCACCGCGCCTGTTTTGACGCCGGGGGTAAAATAATGCGGCCGGGCATAGGTAGAGGGCTTCAGCACCGACGAGGGAATCCCGGCCTGGAAGGCGCACCAGCTGAGGAAACAGGCACACCAGGGGTTGCCGTTAATGCCCATATAGGCGCCGTACTTGGTCCAGTCGTTGGGTGTGCCGGAGGGCGTGCCCTCCAGCTCGGAGGCGTTGGAGCCTCCGGTATAGCCCACCTGGGTCAGGGCGATGGCGATCATGTCCGTCACGGGGTCGCCGGTGTTCAGATGCCGGTTGACGTACCGGCCCTTTTTCGCCAGGGCCGCCACGGCCTCGCAGCTTCCGTACTCGCTCTGAACAGACAGGCGGGAAGCGTAGTTATCCCGGTTTGTGATGGATTTGCCGGGGGTCTGCCGAACCGTCAGGGTAATCTGCGCAGGACCCTCCCCGGAAAGAGGCGCGGCCGTCAGCCAGTCGTCCGAGCCGGGAAGCGGGGTTACGGAAAGGGTCCAGGGCCCCTCCGCCTGCAGGGTCAGGCTGATCTGATCGTTTGTTTTACCGTTCTCGTCCAGCCAGAGGACGCCGTCGGTCAGGCCTTCGTGGATCAGCTCCGGGACAATCTCCAGGGCGATGCCGGCCCTCCGGCAATAATCATAGGCGTAGCTGCCCACAGGGGCCGCGGCCCTCAGCCCCTCGCAGCCGGAAAAGGCGTCCTCCGCAATCTGCGTCAGGCTGCCCGGCAGGACGACGCGCTGAAGGCCGGAATTCATAAAAGCCCTGGGGCCGATGCTCATGAGGCCTTCCGGCAGCTCCGCTTCCCGCAGCGCCTCATTCCCGTAAAAGGCCTCCTCCTCAATTTCATGGAGCCCAGCCGGAAACACCAAGCCCTCTGCCCCGACAAGGCCTAAGCAAAGGCAGAGCGACAGCAGAACGCTCATTGCCAGTACACGCTGAAACCAAGACATGGATACGCCTCCCAATCGCCCGGTCCACGCCGGGCGCAGGGCCGCAGCGGCTCTGCTTTATTCTTCCCTGCTTACGTCTTCAAAATAGGCAAACAGTTCTTCCTTCGTCTGGAACACGGCCAGGTACATCTGGTCGCTCATCGCCCCGGAAAGGGCCTCGGGGACCCGCGCCACCATCCGAAGCTGGGAAGCGTATTTTTGGCACAGGGCATCGTGCGTAAGGGCAAAGCGCTTGCTGTCGCGCCTGCCGGCATAGGCGCAGTAATAATGCTCCCCAGCGGGCTTGGTGGAACGGTCGAAGGCGATCATATCCGCCCAGATCTTGTACACGTCGGTCGAATTGGCGAAGTTCATCATGTCCGGGGAATAGCCGCCACTGGGGCGCATGTTGACCTCCAGGGCCACCACCTGGCCCGCTTTGCCGATGTGCTGGTCGCACGTCAGGCGGAAGAACTCAAAATGCACGAACCGGCTGCGCACCCCAAAGCTTTTGGCGACCGCCCGGCCGGCGGCGCGGACCTCGTCCGGCAGGTCCTTGACGATATAAAACAGGGTGTTGTCCTGGCGGTTGACGATCTCCATGATCGAAGCGGGCGTCACGTTGCCGGTTTCAAACAGCGGCTCTCCCCGGCTGTCCAGGATGGCGTCATAGCTGATGGTCTGCCCGGTGATAAATTCCTCCATGATGTAGGAGACGTCCGGCCGCTTGGTGGCCAGGAAGGACCTGAGGCCGTCTTCGTCACTCAGCTTATGCGTGTCGGAAGCGCCGACGCCGTCGTCCGGCTTGACGATCACCGGCCACCCGACTTCCCGGATAAAGGCCATGCAGCCGTCATAGTCGTCCACGATGTGCCAGCGGGCCACGGGAATCCCGGCCTTCTGGTAATATTCCTTCATCCCGCTCTTAAAGCGGATGCGGTGCAGGTCGCCCGTCTGCCAGCCGGAGGAAATGTTGAAATCCGTCCGCAGCATGGCGTCGTGGGTGAGCCAGTACTCGTTGTTGCTCTCCAGCCAGTCGATCCGCCCGTAGCGGTGGATGAAATAGGCGACCGCCCGGTACACCTCGTCATAGTTTTCCAGGGAGCCGACCTTGTAATACTCCGTCAGGCTCTCCCGCAGCTCCGGCTCCAGGCCTTCATAGGGACAGTCGCCGATGCCCAGCACCCGCAGGCCGTTTCGGGCCAGCTCCCGGCAGAACATCCGGTAGTTGGCGGGAAAATTCGGCGACATAAAAACAAAGTTCTTCATGGCGTGTCCTTCCTTTTTCGACGTGGTCGCTTGGGTGATATATCAGCGTGAATAGGAAAATGGAAATCTGCTGCTCCCGGCCGGCTTTACAGGTTCGCACGGACAACGGGGTCCATTGCTCGCGCAATCCCGAAATACTGTTTCAACAAAATTCAAAATCAGCAATAAAAACGGGTTTCTTTAAAAAAGCGCTGCCATTTATCAAGAACTTCATCGCTTCTTGCTTCGATAATATCCATGATATTGGCTAAAACACGTTCCGGTATACGGGATCGGTTATGACAGAGCAGGCACTTCCCGCGTCGGGTGATCCATATCTTGGTCGCGTTTTCGCTGGGGCTTCCCATGGATACATGGACATGTACCGGCTCCAGAGGATCGTTTTCATTTGCCCAGAAATAGACCCAGTACGAACCGACCTTAAAAATTTGCGGCATTGTCAAAGCCTCCTTCAGCTGCAAACCGCAGGATCAGGTGGGCAGTACTTTCAATCACATCCCGGTATCGTTCCATCTCCTGATCGCTGAAGCCATAGACATCTTCCCACTGATAGTCCGGCAGCATGCAGGTGGCATGATGAAAGCAGTCCTTTTCATCCGGCTTTTCAATATATACTTTTACCCTGCCATCTTCCAGTGTTTCCGAGTGAACAATCTCTGTTCCGTCATCCAAGGTCATAAACGGGTACATCATAAGCTTAGCCTCCAGTTTTCTATTTTTCACATGGATCAGCTATTTCCAGATTCTTCATTTTATTGCAGAAAATCTTCCCGATCGGCCGCTTCGGCCGCGAGGCTCCTCCCGAAACCCCGCTGTTCAAGGACGCTCCAGAGATGAGGCGCGCGCAATCGCACATACCTTTTTGATCGTCCGGATCGTGTACAAAATTCCGAATATGAGCATCGCCAGCATCAGGACGGCGCTGAAGACCTGGGCGATGACCGCTTCCTTTTCCATGAGCCACGAGATCAGATCCAGTCCGCTGTCCCAGCACCCGTGGAAGAGGAACGGCAGAGCGGTTGCCATCAGCATTTCCCGGCGCATTTTCGGCCGGTCGTTCTGGGCCTTCGCCTGTTCATATTCAAACCAGTGACCGCCTTGGTTGAACTGCCATGTGATGTGCATCGGGATCGCCAGGCCGACGATGACCGCCGCAGGATTGCCCGATACGGCTTTTTCAACCACGCTGTAGACAAGGCCGATCAGCCCTGCGATCATGATATAATCGATCTTTCGCCATAGCTTCAGGGAGCGCTTCGCCAGCAGGAAGCCGGTGAACTTGAAAAACTCCTCCAGCAGCGCCGCGCGGAGAAAATCAGACAGGATCTCCCGTGTGAAGCCGGACAGTCCCACGCGGTCTGCCATCATGTCCCACACAATTTCGGTGATGATGATCAAAAGACACGTATAACAGAAGCCGTAGACAAAGGCTGTCCTCCAATAGTCTTTCCTTGTCAGTACGCGGTTTTCACCCTGCGCGCGAATCCCCGGCAAATACCAGCACAGCGAAATACCGACGGCCAGAATCGCGGCAGCCAGACCGAGCATCCAAATCACCTCTTTTCCAATATACCCATCACGGTTCCATATCGATTATTTCCCCCAGTATTTCCCGTCCAACGTCCGGTACTGCACCGCTTCCAGGATATGCTGTGGGGCGATGTCCTTCTCCCCGGCCAGGTCCGCGATGGTCCGGGCCACCTTGATGACCCGGGTATAGGCCCGCATGGAAAGGTGGAGCCTGTCCACCGCTTTGAGGAGCACGGCGCTGCACGCCTCGCTCAAAGGGAACAGTTCGTGCACGGCGCTGCCGGTGGCCTGGGCGTTGCAGGTGATGGCCGTCCCGGCAAAGCGGGCCGTCTGCCGCTGACGGGCGGCCTGCACCCGGGCGCGGACGGAAGCGCTGCACTCGCTCTCCCCCGCTTTGCTGATTTCATCCACGGGGACGGCGTCCGTCTCCACCTGCAGGTCGATGCGGTCCAGCAGGGGGCCGGAGATGCGCTCCAGATACCTCCTGATTTCGTGCTCGTTGCACCGGCACGGCCGGACCCGGCTGCCGTAATATCCGCAGGGACAGGGGTTCATCGAGGCCACCAGCATACAGTTGGCCTGGTAGCGGGAACGGGTGCGGACCCGGGTGACGGTGACGAAGCCGTCCTCCAGCGGCTGGCGCAGGGCTTCCAGCACGGAGCGCTGATATTCGGGCAGCTCGTCCAGAAACAGGACCCCGTTGTGGGCCAGGGAGATTTCCCCCGGCCGGGCGTCGGGCCCGCCGCCGATCAGGCTGGGCATGGAGGCGGAATGGTGCGGGGTACGGAAGGGCCGCTGGGTGACCAAGCCCTGTCCCGGCGGCAGCAGGCCCGCCACCGAATGGATGCGGGTCACGTCGAAGGCTTCCTGCGCCGTCATTTCCGGCAGGATGCCGGGGAGGCAGCGGGCCAGCATCGTCTTGCCGCTGCCGGGCACGCCGACCATCAGCAGGTTGTGGCCGCCGGCGGCGGCGATTTCCAGGGCCCTCCGCGCCCCGGCCTGGCCCTTGACGTCCTTGAGGTCATATTCCGCCCCCGGCGCGCTCTTCCGGATCTCTTCAAAGCTCAGCTGGACCTGGCAGGGGATCGGCCTGCTTCCGCTCAAATGTGCGGCGGCCTCCGACAGGGAATGGACGGGGAAGACCCGGGCTCCCTCCACGGCGGCGACCTCCCGGGCATTGCCGGCGGGCAGCAGGACGCCCTTCAGGCCCTGCTCCCGGGCTGAGAGCACCATCGGCAGCGCGCCGCGGACCGCCCCGCAGCGGCCGTCCAACGCCAGCTCCCCGAAAACCAGCAGGCCCTCCAGGGCCTTTTCGGGGATCTGCCCGGTGGCCGCCAGGATGGACAGGGCGATCGGCAGATCGAAGGCCGCCCCCTCCTTGCGCAGGTCCGCCGGGGCGAGGTTGACGGTGATCCGGCCGGCCGGCACGAAAAACCCGCTGTTACGCAGGGCCGGCAGAACCCGGTCCCGGCTCTCCCGGATGGCCGTATCCGGCAGCCCGACCACAGACAGCATCGGCTTGTCGCTGCCGGTAATGTCCGTCTCCACCTGCACCGGTATCCCATCCACCCCGCACAGCGCACAGCTCAGCACCGTTGAAAGCATGATTTCTTCCTCCTTCGGCTCACGCAAGCGTGAGCCTGTTGGCGGGGGAATCCTTCCCCCGCCAATGCCACCCCTTGGGCGGATTTGCCTGTCGCATCTTCCTCCAGGGCCTACCGGCCCGTTCTCGCTGAAAACAGGTCACCGGCCTGTTTTCCGGGCGCTGCGAACCCCAGGCGGCAAATCCGTAAGGAATGAATTTTTGCTCCCGGATGGCAAGCTAACCTCCGCAAAAATTCTCCTCGGCCCGGCAAAGCCGGTCCTGCGGATTTCCCTGAAGGGGGCTCTGCCCCCTTCATAACCCC
>OCVV012873337.1_pt1 | contig 42597 bp, 39 predicted proteins | sample 1539721 | NCBI WGS metagenome assembly OCVV01 (sample SAMN02144230, study PRJEB22623) | gut metagenome | biome: sheep rumen | host: Ovis aries | place: New Zealand | reverse complement strand
GTGGATGCTCGAAATGACAGGTGGTGGATGCTCGAAATGACAGGTGGTGGATGCTCGAAATGACAGGTGGTGGATGCTCGAAATGACAGGAGGGGTGCTCGAAATGACAGGTGGGGTGCTCGAAATGACAGGTGGTGGATGCTCGAAATGACAGGTGGGGTGCGGTTATAGCACAACGTCGATGCCTTCGTCGATGACTTCGGAGCAGGTTTCGTTTTCGCAGGAGAAGACGCGGCCGGGGTACTTTTCGAAGATGGCGCGGTTGTGGGTTACCATGACGATGGAGGTGCCGGCTTCGTTAAGGGAGCGGAGGAGCTGGAGGATCTCGTCGGCGGTTTCGCCGTCGAGGTTGCCCGTGGGTTCATCGGCAAGGATGACCTTGGGCTGGTTCAGGAGGGCGCGGGCGATGGCGATGCGCTGCTGCTCGCCGCCGGAAAGCTGGTGCGGTTTCTTGTGGGCCTTGGTGTCCATTCCTACGGCCTGGAGCACTTCCATGATGCGCTGGTCCATGGCTTTCCGCTCCTTCCATCCGGTGGCGCGGAGGACGAACTCCAGATTCTCTTCAACGGTGCGGTCCTGCAGGAGCTGGAAATCCTGGAAAACAACGCCCAGGGAGCGCCTGAGGTATGGAATGTCGCGGGACTTGATGCCCCTGAGGGCGAATCCGCACACCTTGCCGTCTCCCTTGAGGAGCTTGTTCTCTGCCGTCATAGTGCGGATTATGGAGGTCTTTCCGGAACCTACCTTGCCCACGATGTAGACAAAATCGCCGGGCATAATTTCCATGTTAAGGCCGTAAATAACGGTGCTTTCGCCGTTCAGGATATCGGCATCCTTGAAACTGATGAGACTTTCCATGTTTTTTCTCTTTCTACATGCAAATATAATCAGAAAAATTTGTATATTTGTAAAATAATGTGCCCTCCCCAAAGGGGAGGGAGCCCGCAAGGGAAAAACACTGTTGGAATATGACAAAAAGACTCTATATAGCGGCGCTCGTCGCACTCTTCGGCCTCGGGGCCGGAGCACAGGACATGGGCAAGGTGAAGGCACTTTATGAAGCCGGCATGTACAGCCAGGCCATAGCGGAGCTTGACGGCTGCCACGGAGACATGGCTGACGGCTACCGCGCCATGGCGTCCCTTTCCATGAAAAGTGACAACTCCTACACCCTGGCCGGAGACTACCTCAGGAACTACAGCGAATGCATCCTTGCTCCCCAGGTGCGTTTCCTCTGGGGTCTGGACCTCTTCGACAGGGAAAGATACGAGGACGCAATCACCCTCCTGAATTCCATCACCGCCAAGGACATCCCCACGAGCAAGATCCCGGAATATACATATAAACTGGGCTACAGCGCCTTCGGAACAGGGGAGTGGGAACGCTCCAAGAGCATCCTCAGGCGTTTGCGCTCCATGCCCGAGAGCGACTATACCGGCCCTGCGAACTATGCCATAGGCTACATGAACTACGCCGAAGGCAACTTCCGCGAAGCTTCGGAGTGGTTCCTCCTTGCATCCAAGGACGCCCGCTTCCAGGCTCTTGCAAACTACTACATCCTCGAATGCCGATTCAACGAAAAGGACTACAAGTATGTGGTCCAGTTCGGCGAAGACCTCTTTGACAAGGTGCCTGCAGACCGCCAGCCCCACATGGCCCGCATCATGAGCGAATCCTACCTCATCCTGGGCGATGCCGAAAAGGCCCGCACCTATTATGAGCAGAACCTCCGCTCCAAGACCGCCAGAACCCGCTCGGACTATTTCTACGCCGGCGAAGTCCTCTACATGGTGGAAGACTGGCAGGGCTCCGTGGACAATTTCATGCAGATGGGCGACAGGCGCGATTCCCTCGGCCAGATAGCCTCCTACCAGCTTGGCTATGCAAACATCAAGACGCGCAACAAGGTTGCCGCAATGCAGGCCTTCAAGGAAGCGTCCGAACTTGACTACTCCAAGGAAATAAAGGAAGACGCCTTCTACAACTACGCAAAACTGGCCTTCGACCTTGGCGGCGACACCGCCCCCTTCATGCAGTACCTCAAGGACTACGACGCCTCCTCCAAGGGAGACCGCATCTACTCCTACATGGCCCTTGCAGCCCTCAAGAATCACGATTACCAGGGCGCCGTTGAGGCCTACGACCACATCGAGAACCTGGAGCCCCGCATGCAGTACAACTACATGAAGGCCTACTTCCTGAGGGCCATGGAACTCATGGAAAGCGGCTCCTGGCGCGCTGCAGTGCCACATCTGAAGGCCGCAGCCTATTACAGCCACCGCCGCGACGGTTTCAACCAGCTGGCAAAATACTACCTTGCCGAAGCCTACTACCGTGACGGCAAGTATGCCGATGCCCGCACCGTCCTCAAGGACCTCTACAACCTCTCCGCCATGAGCGGCCGCACGGAAGGGGACCTCATCTCCTACCAGATGGCCTATACATATTTCAAGGAAGGCGATTACGACAACGCCCTCAAGTGGTTCGACAACTATATCGAGGTAAAGAACCCCACCATGGGTGCCGATGCCGAAACCCGCATCGCCGACTGCTACTTCTTCAGCGGCAACTACGAGATTGCAGTCCTTGCCTATGAGCGCCAGATGAACAACTACCCGGATCCGGACAACCTCTACCCCGCATACCGCGCAGGCCTTGCCGCCGGTCTCCAGGGTGACGACGCCCGCAAGATAGACTTCCTGGAAAATGCCAAGATGGCTTCTCCAAGCGCTCCCTACTACGGGGAATCCATGCTGGAACTTGGCCGTGCATATATGGCAACCAAGGACAACGAAGATGCTGAACGCACCTTCAGGACCCTCCGGAAGAACACGTCGGACCCCACCCTTGACGCAAGGGCCCTGCTGGAGCTTGGAACCATAGCCCGCGGCAGCGGCAATTCCGACGGCGCCCTTGACTGCTACAAGAAGGTGGTGGAACTCCGCGGTCCCTACACGGAGGACGCCCTCCTTGCCATAGAGACCATTTACCGCACCAGGGAAGATCCCGAGGCCTATATCGCATACGTGAATTCGCTCGGCGCAGCCGCCGGCCGTACCGAGGCACAGAAGGAGGAGGTTTACTTCTCATCGGCCGAACAGATGTTCCTTTCCGGAGATTCCCAGAAGTCCGTGAGCACCCTCACGGCATACCTGGAGGCATATCCGCACGGCGCCAATGTGGCAAAGGCGCACTTCTATCTGGCAGAAAGCCTCTCGCGCCTGGGCCAGAACGAACCCGCCGCAGACCACTATCAGACCGCTATCGAGAAGGGTCTGCCGTCGGCACTTGAAGAGACTGCAACGCTCAGCTATGCCCGCACCAATTACGCCCTGGGCAACTACGCCAAGGCTACGGAGGCATACAAGCGCCTGAAGGAAATCGCCAAGTTCGACGAGAACGTGCGCTATGCCCAGATCGGCCTCATGAGGAGTTCCTTCGGCGGCCGCCAGTGGAACGACGCCCTCTCTTACTCGGAGGCTCTCCTCAAGAAATCCGGAATAGGGGAGGAACTCTCCCGCGAGGCCCAGTATGTTCGCGCAAAGTCCCTCCTGAGCACCTCCAGAAGGGATGAGGCCATCCTCCAGCTGCGTTCGCTCGCCGAAGTTCCCTCCACTGCCGAAGGCGCCGAAGCCGCTTACCTCCTCATCCAGGACCAGTACGACAGGGCCGAATTCTCCGGCATCCGTGAGGCCGTCTACGCCTTTGCCGACGCCGCCGGCGACCAGAACTACTGGCTGGCCAAGGCCTTCATCGTCCTTGGAGACACGTTCGCAGAGCAGGGCAACACCGCCCAGGCCAAGGCTACCTTCGAAAGCATCCGTAACGGCTATACGCCCACCGGCACTGCCGATGAAGTCCTCGAACAGGTAGATCTCAGACTCCGTAAACTTTAGAAGACAATGAGAAAATCGATATATACAACTCTCGCACTGATTGCGGTCGGAATAGCGGCGTCGGCACAGAACCTTACCCACACCGTGGAGGTTACAAACACCTACAAGCGTGAGGCTTCCGGAATCGACAAGCCGGACCAGCTTCTCCCCCTGCCGGATTCCGTGAGCCGTTTCAATTACGACTTCGACTATACCGTGCGCAGTACGCCCTACCGCGGCGCCTACGAGTTCAAGCCCTACAATGTGCTCCTTAGGCCGTCCCCGCGTCCGTCATCGGAAGGAAGGCTCCATGCTACCCTCGGCGCCGGTTACGGCTTCCATCCGGAGGCATCTGTAGTATGGACGCCTCTTGCATCGGAGAAGTTCCACCTGAATGTATACGGCGATTACCGCGCATATTTCGGCCATTGCCGTGACATCGCCTACGACGGCAGCAAGTACTTCACAGACAGCGGAAACCTCAGTGCCGATACCTGGAAGGACCAGGTGATGCACATCGGCACGAATGCCCGCCTGGACTGGAGAAGCGGTTCCCTTTGGGCAGACCTTGCCTACACAGGTACCGCCGCTAAGGATGTCTGGGCGAGCGTTGCAAGTAACGGAGTTGGCGTGGATGCAGGCCTCCAGGGCAGTCTGAATGCCTTCCATTACAATCTGCTCACGCACGTTATGTACACCGGAAACAGCGCCCTGAACGAATTCCACACCGTAACGGAGGGCTCTGCAGGATATCCCATCGGCACGGGAGATGCCTCCCTTGGCCTCATGGCAGAGACGCTGAATTTTGACAACGGCACCGTATCAGGCTTTGCAGGAAACTTTGCCGTGACCCCTTCCTATGCTTTCGCATTCGGCCAGCTGCACGTAAAGGCGGGCCTCAAGGTGGCATTCATGGTAAGGAGCGACGATGCCTTCTGCCCCACAAAGGCAGGCATCATCTACCCTGACGTTTATCTCAACTACAACCTCCTGGAAGACGCGCTCGTAATCCAGGCGGCCGCAACCGGCGGGAATGTCCTCAATTCATACGAGGAAACCCTGTCGGCAAACCACTTTCTGGGCAGTTTCGCCTTCGCTCCGGACGTCACCCTTAACCGCCTCAACCTGATGGTGGGCGTGCGTGGAAACGTCAAGGAGAGAATCCATTACAATATAAAGGCAGGCTATGCCCTTAAGGAAAACGCCCGCAGCTGGGGCTACAGCGCCGCCGCTGCAGGATATACTCCGCTGGTCGGCTATATGTGCCCCCTGAACACCGTCTATATAGGCGGCAGCCTGGGCTGGAAGAGCGACCACATTGACATCGACGCAAATCTGTACTATCAGTATACATTCAAACCCAATCCCCAGACAGAGCTTCAGAAGAACCTCTTCGGCCCTCCCGCATTCACTTCCAATGTAGAGGCTATGTACCGCTTCTTCGGCGGCAGATGGAAGGCCGGACTCACTCTGGATGCAATGACGCAGCGCCCCTCCGTCAACGCAACTCTTCCCGGCTATGCAGACCTTGGCCTGAAGACCAGCTTTGCAGTGAACCGTTACTGGGGTGCCTGGCTCAAGCTTGGCAACATCCTCAACCAGAGCGTTCAGCGCATTCCCTTCCATGCAGAGAAGGGACTCTGGTTCAGCGTAGGGGCTTCCTTGAATCTATAACAACTAAATATATAAAATGATCGACGAAGAGATGAAGATGGCCGAAGAGCAGTATTCGGCGAACAGTATTCAGGTACTTGAAGGACTGGAGGCAGTGCGCAAGCGCCCCTCCATGTATATCGGAGATGTAGGAGAGCGTGGTCTCCATCACCTTGTATATGAGGTGGTTGACAACTGTATAGACGAAGCCATGGCTGGCTTCTGTACGGATATTGACGTTCAGATACTTCCGGACAATTCCATCCGCGTTCAGGACAACGGCCGCGGTATCCCTACCGGCATGCACGAGAAGGAGCACCGCAGCGCCCTGGAGGTGGTTCTCACCGTCCTCCACGCCGGCGGTAAGTTCGACAAGAACAGTTACAAGGTATCCGGCGGTCTGCACGGTGTGGGTGTATCCTGCGTGAACGCCCTCTCAGACCTCCTGGTTGCCGAAATCCACCGCGAAGGCAAGATTTTCCAGCAGAAGTATTCCAAGGGTAAGCCCATCACCGCAGTAGAGGTTATCGGCAGTGCCGATGATACCGGAACCATCATCACCTTCCACCCGGATGCAACCATATTCACCCAGACCATCGTCTACAAGTACGATACGCTTGCAGCCCGTCTCCGTGAACTGGCATACCTCAACAAGGGAATCCGCATCACCCTTACCGACAACCGCGAAAAGGTAGAGGAATTCATCACCGCCGAAGACGGTGAACGCAAGGCTACCGGAAACATGGTCTTCCGTAGCGACGTCTTCTACAGCGAGCAGGGCCTCCGCGAATTCATCGACTACCTGGATGCAGGTGCCCCCAAGCTCATCCCCGAGCCCATCACCGTGAATTCGGACAAGGTCATCCCCATCGACATCGCCCTCCAGTACAATACCGGCTTCTCCGAGAGGATTTACTCCTACGTGAACAACATCCACACAATTGAAGGCGGTACCCACCTCCAGGGCTTCAAGATGGGCCTTTCCCGTTCCCTGAAGAATTATGCCGAAAAGAACAACCTCCTCGCTAAGTTCAAGGGCGACCTGAGCCCCGAAGACTTCCGCGAAGGCCTCACCGCCGTCATCTCCGTGAAGGTGGCCGAGCCCCAGTTCGAAGGCCAGACAAAGACCAAGCTGGGTAACCCCGAGGCCACATCGGCAGTGTCCCAGGCAACGGCGGCGGCCATCGACCAGTACCTTGAGGAGCATCCCAAGGAGGCGAAGACCATCATCGAGAAGATCGTCCTTGCTGCAACCGCACGTGCAGCCGCCCGCAAGGCCCGTGAAATGGTCCAGCGCAAAACCCCGATGGGAGGCGCCGGCATGCCCGGAAAACTTGCCGACTGCTCCGACCACGATCCCGAAAAGTGCGAACTCTTCCTCGTGGAGGGAGACTCTGCAGGCGGTACCGCAAAGCAGGGCCGCGACCGCCGCACCCAGGCAATCCTGCCGCTCCGCGGTAAAATCCTGAACGTGGAGAAGGCAGCCCAGGACCGTGCATTCGAGAGCCAGGAAGTGCGCAATATCTACACCGCCCTTGGCGTTACCGTTGCCCAGGAGGATGAAACCGGCGAAAAGCACATGGACCTCTCCAAGCTCCGTTACCACAAGGTTATCATCATGACCGATGCCGATGTCGACGGCGCCCACATCGCCTGCCTCATCCTCACCTTCTTCTTCCGTTACATGTTCGACCTCATCAAGAACGGATATGTCTACCTGGCAACTCCTCCGCTCTATCTGGTGAAAAAGGGCAAGGAAGAGCGCTACTGCTGGACCGACGCCCAGCGCGAGGCCGCAACCGCAGAACTTGGACGCGGAACCGAAAAGGGTATCACCGTCCAGCGCTACAAAGGTCTCGGTGAAATGTCAGACACCCAGCTCTGGGAAACCACCATGGACCCGAACCGCCGCGTCCTCAGGCAGATCACCATCGAAAACGCCGCCGATGCAGAGCGTACCTTCTCCATGCTGATGGGAGACGACGTACCGCCTCGCCGCGCCTTTATCGAAGAAAACGCCCATTATGCAAATATCGACGCCTAAGATATCCAAAAGGTTCATACCTTTCATCGTTATTTTCGCAGTCCTTGTGCTTTTCATGCCAAGGACCGCGAAATTCAATTATGACTACAGGAAAGGCTCCCCGTGGCCTTACGAGACGCTAATCTCCCAGTTCGACTTTCCTATCCTCAAGACAGAGGAGCAGATAAGGGACGAAAGGGGACAGAGCGCTTCCATCGTCATACCTTATTACAAGTACTCGGATGATGCCGTGTCGCAGGCCGTGAAGAATGTCCAGAGCCTGGACCTTGGCGTATACAAGAACATCCGTCCCGCCGTGGTGACAAGGCTGGAAGACATCTACGCCAAGGGAATCATTTCCGATGCCAAGGTGAAGCTGGACCATTCATCGGCAAAGGTTTCAGAGAATCTCATTTACGTACAGAAGAACAAAAGGGCCACTCAGACCGCCCTGCAGGAGGTTTACAGGGTTTCGGAGGCAAAGGATCAGCTGGTCGCACTGGTTGCAAAGAGCTATCCTTCCGTGAACCTGGATTCCCTGTTCAGGCGTTCGGGCGTGTATAACGTAATCGTCCCTAACCTTCTGTACGACAAGAGCATGACGGAGCTCACCCACGCCGAATCCGACGACTACGTTTCTCCCACGCTTGGCTACGTGAAGGCCGACGAGAAGATAGTCTCCAAGGGCGAAATCGTCACCGCCGAGGTAGCCCAGATGCTGGATTCCTACAAGGAGGAGTACAACAAGGTTTACGGCTACGACGGCCCCAGGATCTTCCTCTATATGGGGAACATGCTCATAGCCCTTGCACTCTGCGTACTGCTGTATCTGAGCATCTATTACACCAACCGCTGGGTATTCAATTACTGGAGCCGGTACATGTTCCTGCTGTTCATCTTCCTGTTCGCCGCCATAGTGACGTTCATCGTGCTGGCAGTGGCGCCGCAGTTCATGTACATGATACCGTATCCGGTGTTTGCGCTGTACCTCCTTGCCTTCGTAAGGAAGAAGGTAATCCTGCCGATATACATGGTCATGCTGCTTCCGCTGCTTATCTTCAGCAGGAACGGCATGGAGTTCTTCGTGATGTACCTCGTGGCAGGTGCGGTTACGATAGAGACCTTCGGCTACCTGAGCAAGGGATGGCAGCAGTTCATCAACGCCCTTGTAATCTTTGGCGTTGAGATACTTGTCTTCTTCGGCTTCAGGCTCATCGACGTTGGAAGCAACGCCGGCTGGTGGCTGGATGCCATCCAGATTTTCGTGGGCTCCATGCTCACGGTGGCGCTGTATCCTCTCATATACCTTTTCGAGAAGATATTCAACCTGGTCTCAAGCACCCGTCTCGTGGAGCTTGCCGACACCAACAACAGCCTTCTGCAGGAGCTCCAGGCCAAGGCGCCGGGAACATTCCAGCACTGCATCCAGGTTATGAATATGGTGGACTATGTGGGACGTGCAGTTGACGCCAACGTGCCGCTGCTAAGGGCCGGTGCCCTGTACCACGACCTTGGCAAGATGCAGAACCCTCTCTGCTTTGTGGAGAACGAGTCGCTGTCTCCGGGCGCTGCCCGCTACCATGAGGGAAAAACGCCCATGGAGAGCGCTGCAGACATCATCCGCCACGTGGACGACGGCCTTGCCATTGCCGATGAGCACCGCCTCCCGGCCGAGATTAAGGACTTCATCCGCACGCATCACGGGACATCGGCAACAGCCTATTTCCTGAACCAGTACCTCAATGACGGGGGAGACCCCGCAAACACATCGGCCTTCTGCTATCACGGAAAGAAGCCGGAAACGAAGGAGCAGGTTATCCTCATGATCTGCGACTCCATCGAAGCCGCCTCCCGCACTCTCAAGGAGTTCACTCCCGAGGCGTTTGACCGCTTTGTGGAAGGCATTGTCGGCTCCAAGGAAAAGGCCGGCCAGCTGGAAGACGCCGACATCACCATCCACGAACTTGGCCAGGTCAAAGCCATGCTCAAAACCTACCTCCAGCAGATGTATCATGGCAGAGTTGCTTATCCAAAAAGAAAGAGATAGAATTGGCCGTGGGCGGCGACAGGTTTCAGAGAGTATATCTATCTCTCATAATTGGAATTATGTGTTTTTTTTTGTATTTTTGCGGTCCTTTTCTGAAATTTAACAGATTTATATATGAATATTATTAAGAATCAGCCTGATGCACTGAATTATCAGGTTACAGTAGAGATTGCTGCAGCAGATTATGCAGAGCCGCTGAGAAAGCGTCTTAACGATTATCGCCGCAAGGCAGACATCAAGGGCTTCCGCAAGGGAATGGCCCCTATGTCCATGATCAAGCGCTTCTATGGCGAGCAGGCTCTCTATGACTGCGTCAACGGACTCCTTGGCGAGCAGCTTGACAAGTTCATTGCCGACGAGAAGATCCGCGTTGTGGGCGAGCCTCTTCCTTCAGAGGATCAGCCTCAGCTTTCCTGGGCAGAGGGCTCCGACTTCACTTTCAAGTTCGACATCGCCCAGACTCCCGAGCTGAATTTCGAGGTCTCCAAGGACGACAAGATCGTCTACTATGACATCAACGTCACCGCAGACCAGAAGAAGGCTACCCGTGAGCAGATGCTCCAGAGCGTAGGCAGCCTGCAGGAAGGCAAGGTATCGGCAGAGAACGACTACCTGGTGGTAGACATGGCAAACGAAGGCCACAAGGCAGAGGGTGTCTATGTTTCCATCGCACAGGTGGCTGAAGAGGCCCGTGGCGCATTCATCGGCAAGAAGGCAGGCGAGAAGTTCAAGATTGACGTGAACGCCGCTTTCACCAACGAGACAGACCGCGCTGCAATGCTCAAGGTTGACAAGGCTCAGCTTGCAAACCTTGATCCTATGTTCGAGATCACCGTTGTCAACGTGAAGACCTACGTTCCCGGCGAGAGCAACCAGGAAAGCTGGGACAAGCTCTTCGGAGAGGGCGCAGTCACCACAGAGGAGCAGTTCGAGGAGAAGGTCGTTGAGCGCATCAAGGCCGGTCACGAGCAGGATGCAAACTTCCGCTTCGGCGCCGATGTACGCAAGTACTTCGTAGAGAAGGCTGGCGTAGTGCTCCCTGAGGCTTTCCTCAAGCGCTGGCTCATCTACGTGAACGAGGGTAAATTCACTGCCGAACAGGTAGAGAAGGAATTCCCCGGCTTCATCGAGGACTTCAAGTGGCAGCTCGTACGCGGCTACATCATGCAGAAGTTCAATCTCAAGGTTTCCCGTGAGGATGTCCTGAATGCCGCAAAGAACTATGTAGCATACCAGTACGCAATGTACGGAATGGCCGGCATGCCTCAGAATCTCATCGATTCCGCAGCAGAGAACATGCTCCAGGACAAGAACCAGTACAACCGTCTTGAGGAGCAGTGCGAAGACAACGCCGCCATCGCACGCGTCCGTGATGAGGTTACCCTCACCCACAAGAAAATCTCCCAGGACAAGTTCCGTGAACTCAAATAACCTGTCATTCTGAGCGAAGCGAAGAATCTATGAAGGATTTTGAAAAATTTGCAGTGAAGGGAAGGGGCATCAGTTCGATGACCCTTTCTCGTTATACGTCCGTGTATGACGGATATATCAACCCTACAATTACGGAGGAGAGGAAACTGAACGTCGCCCAGATGGACGTGTTCTCACGTCTTATGATGGACCGCATCATCTTCCTTGGCGTTCCCATCGACGATGACGTTGCCAACATCATCCAGGCCCAGCTTCTTTTCCTTGCCTCCAATGACCCGGGTGCCGATATCACCATGTACCTTAACACTCCCGGCGGTCAGGTTACATCCGGCCTTGGTATTTACGATACCATGCAGCTGGTGCAGCCGGACGTCGCCACCGTGTGCACGGGCATGGCTGCATCCATGGGTGCGGTGCTTCTCTGCGCAGGCGAGAAGGGAAAGCGCAGCGCACTTCCTCACTCACGCGTTCTCATCCATCAGCCGCTTGGCGGTGCCCAGGGCCAGGCTACGGAGATTCTCATTGCCGCAAAGGAGATTGAGAAAACCCGTGCCGAGCTCTTCTCCATCATCGCCCAGCACACCGGCCAGAAGGTGGCCAAGGTTGCTGCTGACGGTGAGCGTGACTACTGGATGAGCGCCCAGGAAGCCCTGGAGTACGGTATGGTTGACGAGATTCTCACCAAAAGGAGCAAGTAAGGATGGCATCCAAGAATGTCAAGGACCGCTGCGTCTTCTGCGGCCGGCCGGATACCGAGGTACCTTATCTTCTTAAGGGCCTCACGGGCTCAATCTGCCCGGACTGCGTACGTCTTGCGAAGGAGTACGTGGACGAGGTGGAGGGGCAGGCATCGGCCCGGAGCAGCGAGCCGGTGAAGATGGGAAAGGCCCCGAAGCCGAAGGAGATCAAGGATTACCTGGATCAGTATGTGATCGGCCAGGAGAGGGCAAAGAAGGTGCTGTCCGTGGCGGTGTACAACCACTACAAGCGCATCAGCCACAATCTGGTGGAAAGGCCGGACGACGGCGTTGAGCTTGAGAAGTCCAACATCCTGCTGGTGGGCCCTACCGGTACGGGTAAGACTTTGCTTGCGCGAACCATCGCCAAGATGCTGGATGTGCCGTTCACAATTGTGGACGCCACGGTCCTCACGGAGGCGGGCTACGTTGGCGAGGACGTTGAGAGTATTTTGACTCGTCTTCTCCAGGAGGCTGATTTTGACCAGGCCAAGGCAGAACGCGGCATCGTCTTCATCGACGAAATCGACAAGATTGCCAGAAAGAGCGACAATCCTTCCATCACGCGCGACGTTTCTGGAGAGGGCGTGCAGCAGGCTATGCTCAAGCTCCTTGAAGGCGCCGTCGTGAATGTTCCGCCGAAGGGCGGCCGCAAGCATCCGGAGCAGGAGTTCATCCACGTGAATACGCAGAACATCCTCTTCATCTGCGGCGGCGCGTTCGAAGGCATCGAAAGGCACATCGCCCTCAGGAAGAACACGAGGATCATCGGATTCAATGCCGAGAACAAAGAGCGCGTGGGTACCGATGATCTCCTGCAGTATGTAGACGCCATGGACCTCCGTGCCTATGGTCTCATTCCGGAAATCGTAGGCCGACTCCCCGTCATCACCTACCTGGACCAGCTTGACAGGGAATCCCTGAAACGTATCCTCACCGAGCCCAAAAACGCCATCCTGCGCCAGTACAAGAAGCTTTTCGAGATGGACGGCATGGAACTCATAGTGGAGCCCGAGGTCATGGATCTCATCGTAGATACCGCCCTCAAGAACAAGCTTGGTGCCCGCGGCCTCCGTTCCATCTGCGAACGCCTCATGGCCGACGCCATGTTCACCGCTCCCACCTCCCGCAAGAAAACCTTCACTCTCACGCTGGATTACGCAAAATCCGTGTTGGAGAAGTAAGATAAATTTGGTGGATTGATAAATTGTTTCTATATTTGCATCCCCAAAGTCATGAGGGCTTAGCTCAGTTGGTTTAGAGCGCTTGCTTGACAGGCAAGAGGTCGGCAGTTCAAATCTGCCAGTCCTCACAAACGAATACCTGGAGTTCACACGAACTCCAGGTATTCGTTTGTTCGGTTAATACAGGGGGCCCTGCCCTATCAATACGGGGGAATAGGATTCCCCCGAACCACCTGCGGCCTTAAACCCTTTCCGTATTTCCCGCTTCGCGGCAAATACCCGGGCCGGCCGGGACGCCTGATGGCGTCTTTGCCCATAAGCGAACAACCAATCTGCAAAGACACGTCCTCCGCGGGGCGCCTGCAGGCGCCTGGATACACGCAAACCACCACTTTTGGGGCTGGGAGGGCGTTTTTGGTGGTTTGGCGGGGTTTAAACTGTGGCAAACCACCGTTTTTGTGCGTCAGAGGCCGAAAATGGTGGTTTGAATGTATACGGATGCCGGCATGAAGGGGGCTATGCGTGCGAAACGATATCCTGGATGACGAGGCCGGAGAGGGTGAAGCCGAAGATGGCGGTGATGTGGGCCATGGTGCCGTTGGTGACGGCTTTGGAGGTGCTGCCGGAGCCGGTGGAGGGTTCGTCCAGGGCGTAGTTCACGGTGCCGATGTTGGGGAGGATCTCCTCGTCGAAGACGCAGAGGAACTTCTTGGCGGGCAGGGTGTTGTTGCGGCGGAACTTCTTGCGGATGGCGGCGGCGAGGGGACAGCCGCGCACGGACCAGAATTCGGCAACCTGTACTTTTGTGGGGTCGATTTTGACGGCGGCGCCCATGGCGGAGAAGAGCTTTGCCTTGCTGGCGGCGGCGTTCAGGATAAGGTTGGACTTGTCCTTGAGGGAGTCGATGGCGTCGATGACGTAGTCGTAGCCGTCGAGGTCGAAATCGGCAGAGGTTTCTTCGCAGTATACGGAACGGATGGCGGTGATGTTCGCCGACGGGTTGATTTCCAGGAGTTTATCCTTGAGGGCTTCTACTTTTACGCGGCCTATGGTGAGGCTGGTTGCCATGCTCTGGCGGTTGACGTTGGAGACGGCTACGCAGTCGGAATCCACGATGGTGAGATTGGTAACGCCGGAGCGGATGAGGCCTTCGGCACACCAGCTGCCGACGCCGCCCACGCCGAAGAGGATGACGCGGGCTCTGCCAAGGGCTTCCATCGCAGTGTCGCCCACGAGGATGGCTGTGCGGTTGTAGATAGGGTTCATATCGGCACAAATTTACGCATATTTTTGCTATCTTTGTCCCCATTATGGCAAGTTACCTTCAGATTGAGAATATTTCCAAGTCCTACGGGCCCAAGGTGCTGTTCGAGGGCATCGGCTTCAATATAAATGAGGGTGACAAGGTGGCGCTCATCGCCCCAAACGGCACCGGGAAGACATCGCTGCTGAGGATACTGGCGGGGAAGGACTCGTCGGACAGCGGCGGCAAGGTGCTGTTTCTGAAGGATATCCGTATCGCTTTCCTGGAACAGGAGTACGATTTCGATCCTGAAAAGACCATCATGAAGCAGATCATGGATGGTTCCAGGAAGTGGACGGAGCACCTTGACCAGGAGCATTACTGGGAGTATGAGATACGGGTTCAGAGGCTCCTTACACAGTTTGGCCTCACGGATACGGAAAAGGCCATGCGGGACCTTTCCGGCGGCGAAATCAAGCGCGTCGCGCTCACGGAAATGCTGGCCTCCGAGGCCGATTTCTACATCATGGACGAGCCCACCAACCACCTGGATACAGACGCCATCGAGTTCCTGGAGCAGCATCTGAGGCACAGCCGCTGTACGCTCTTCATGGTAACCCACGACCGCTACTTCCTTGACCGCGTGTGCAATACCGTAATGGAACTGGACCGCGGCAGCATATACATCTACCGCGGCGACTATACTAACTTCCTCGAAAAGAGGGAGGAGCGCATCGACAATTACAATGCAGAGACGGAGAAGGTGCGGAACATCTTCCGCCGGGAGCTGGAGTGGATACACGCATCTCCCTGCGCCAGGACCGGAAAAGCCAAATACCGCAAGCAGGCCTTCGAGGCTATAAAGGAAAGGGCTGCCGATTCCTACACCGTCAAGAAGGTGGACATGACGGACACCCGCATCGGCAACACCTACCTTGGCAACAAGGTCATCAACTGCAAGGACCTCAGCTTCTGGTGGGGCGCCCCCGGGGCCGATGAAAAATGCTACCTGAACCACTTCAGCTACAATTTCCAGCGGTATGAGAGAATCGGCATAGTGGGGAAGAACGCTGCCGGAAAGACCACTTTCCTGAACCTTATAACCGGAGGGTGGAAGCCGTCGATGGGCGGCCGGATGGAAGGCGTGGTGGAACTGGGAGATTCGCTCAAAGTGGGCTACTACCACCAGAGCGGCATGTCCTTCAAGCCGGGACAGACAGTCCTCGAAACCGTTGCCGATACGCACCTCCTGAGCCGTTTCCTCTTCCCGCACGACATGCTCCAGACGCCGGTGGAACGCCTTTCCGGCGGGGAAAAGCGCAGGCTGTACCTGCTGACCGTTTTGATGCAGCAGCCGAATTTTCTCATCCTGGACGAACCCACAAACGACCTTGATATCGTCACGCTGGACATCCTGGAAGAGTATCTTCTGGAGTTCAAGGGTTCGCTCGTCATCGTCTCACACGACCGTCACTTCCTGGACCGCCTTGTAGACCATCTTTTCGTGTTCTGCGGGGACGGCGTGGTAAAGGATTTCATAGGCAATTATACCGAGTATCGCAGCTTTATAAAGGACTATGAGGCGGGGCTGGTTGCCGAGAAGGAAAAGCCTGCTGCAGAGAAGGTTAAGACGCAGTCCAAGAGAAAGCTGAGTTTCAAGGAGCAGCAGGAACTGAAGGTGCTGGAGAGCAGGCTGGAAGAGCTGGAGGCAGAGAAGGCGTCACTTGAGGCCATCCTCTCTGGCGGGACTGCTACTGCCGATGAGCTCCGCGCCGCATCCGAGCGCTACGGAGCGCTGTCCGAGGAACTGGATACCGCCGAACTCCGCTGGCTGGAACTTTCCGAGATATGAATTACCTCCTGAATACTTCTACGGATCCGTACTTCAACATGGCGTTTGACAGCTATGTGCTGGAGAATACGGACTTCGAGGGAGTGTACCTCTGGCAGAACGCGCCCTCTGTCATTCTTGGCCTTAACCAGAGCATATATGCCGAGGTGAATCTCCCGTATCTGCGCGCGCACGGCATCCTGCCGGTGAGGCGCGTATCCGGCGGGGGAGCGGTATATCACGACCTTGGCAACGTGAACTACACTTTTGTGGGCTCCGGCGCCTGGGTGGCTTCTGGCCCGTCCGTGATTGCCGACGCCCTGCGCTCCATGGGCGTTCCTGCCGATGTAACCGGCCGCAATGACATCCTGGTGGATGGCCGCAAGTGCTCCGGGTATGCGAAGAGATATGCTTCGGGCGGGGTTTCTTCGAGCCGCCGCGTTATGGTGCATGGAACACTGATGTATGACGTTGATTTGGAGATGCTTACTCAGGCATTGGCGGTGCCGGGGAGCAAGCTTTCCGCCGCCGGGGTGGAATCCGTGCGCATGCGTGTTGCCAACCTGCATGAGTATCTGCCTTACGGCTCTGTGCAGGAGTTCATGACGGCAGTACTGGGCTTTTGTACAAAACAGGGGGCTCTTTGTACACTCACGACGCAGCAACTGGATGAGGTGGAACAGATAGCGGAAACAAAGTTCAGAAGCTGGGAGTGGATATATGGGCATTCACCGTCGGCAGAGTTTTCGCGTACCTGCAAGTTTCCCTGCGGCACAGTGACGGTGCGCTACTCCCTGAAGCACGGGCGCTTCACGGAAGTGTCCTTCGAAGGCGATTTCCTTGGTGCGCGTCCTGCCAGCGAACTTGCTGCGATGATGACCGGCAAACGCCCGGAGGACCTGTACACGCTCCCCGTGGGTGAGTACTTTGACGGGCTTTCCGTAGAGGAGTTTTGCGTGGGTATAAACGGTTATTTAGCTAAAACGTTGTGATTGAGTAGCTTACGTCCACGCGGGCTATTCAGCGCCGGCCAGGGTTTCCTTCAAGATCTCGGAAACGGTGGGGTGGGGGAAGACTACCCGGAGGAGTTCGGGTACCGTGCAGTGGCGGGAGACGGCGATGGTGGCGGCGGTGATGATTTCCGAGCAGGGATTTCCCAGCATGTGTACGCCGATTACGTGATCGGAAGTATCCAGGACCACTTTGCAGATGCCTTCACCGCGTTCGTTTTCTGCGACGAAGCGGCCGCTGTAGGCCATGGGGAGCTGCAGTACGCGGGCGCCTTCGATAGCTCCAACGCCGGCAACCTCCGGATTGGTATAGACAATGCCGGGAATGGCGTCGTAGGACATGGAGTCCTCGATGCCAAGCATGTGGTTCACAGCTACTTCTGCCTGACGTGATGCCGTATGTGCCAGCATGGAAAGGGCAGTGACGTCACCTGCGGCGTATACACCCGGAACGGAGGTCTGCATGTGGGAATCCACCACGATGCCGCGCTCTACGGTAACTCCAAGGTTCTCAAGGCCGAAACCGCGAAGGTTCGGGCGCCTGCCGACAGACATCAGAACCAGGTCTCCTTCTGCGCGCTCAACGTCTCCGGAAGGCGTTTCGTACACCACCGTGCTGCCTTCCACCGCGGTGACCTTGCAGCTCAGATGGAACTCCACGCCCTTCTTCGCATACTGCGCCTGCAGCATTGCCGATATGTCCGGATCCATCGGCCCGAGAATCTTCGGAAGCATTTCTACCACAGTGACATCCGTGCCGATGGAATTGAAAAAGCTCGCGAATTCCATGCCGATGACTCCGCCGCCTATGATGACAAGCCGTGAAGGCGCCTCTGCAAGGCGGAGAATCTCCCGGTTGGTAACCACGGCGGGATTGCCCGCGACCCCGGGAATAGGCGGCACAACTGCCGATGAACCCGTGCAGATGAGCAGTTTCTCTGCCTCGTATGCCGAATCACCGCAGCTTATGGAAAAGCCGTCTGAAACGGGGCCGTTGATTACGGCATCGCCCTTCACCACTTCCACAGCGGCGTTTCTCATGCGCACCTTGATTCCTCCAACAAGCTTCTTCACCACTTTGTCCTTCCTCTTCATAACTGCCGGGAAGTCAAGTGAAGCGCCCTCAAAGTTCACTCCGTATCGGTCTCCATGCTTGGAGTAATCGTAAATCTTTGCACTGTAGAGCAGTGTTTTTGTGGGTATGCACCCCTCGTTCAGACACACACCGCCCAGTTCTTCCTTTTCAAAAAGTACTACCGAAAGGCCCGCCTTTGCAGCTTTCTCCGCTGCAACGTATCCGGCGGGGCCGCCGCCGATTATTGCTAGTTTGTACATGTGTTATTAATTAATGTTTAAATGGTTAATTCTCAAAACCTCGGACTTCGTCCTCGTCCCTCCCATCTTCGATGGGCCCCTCCCACTCATGTGCCGTGGGCGGCGACAGTTTTGAGAATTAACCATTTAACCTTTATAGATAATCATCAAAATATGCTGTGACTTTGTCCATGAGGTGAATGCGGTTGCGTCCGAAGACGTTGTGGCGGGCGGTGGGGTAGGGGAAGTAGTCCACGGGGATTTCGCGGTCGATGCATTCCTGGATGAATGAGAGGCTGTGCTCCCAGACGACGGTGTCGTCGATGGCGCCCTGGCAGATGAGGAGTTTGCCCTGGAGCTTGGGGGCCCAGTTTATGAGAGAGGTTTTGGCAAAGCCTTCCGGGTTGGTGGAAGGATTGTCCATGTAGCGTTCTCCGTACATGATTTCATACCATTTCCAGTCGATGACTGGACCGCCGGCGACGCCCACTTTGAAGACGTCCGGGTAGTGGGTCATGAGTGAGATGGTCATGAAGCCGCCGTAGCTCCAGCCGTGTACGCCTACGCGCGAAGAATCGATGTAGGGAAGCTCCAGGAGGCGGTTTATGCCCACCATCTGGTCCTTCATCTCTTCTACGCCGCACTGGCGGTTGATGGCCTTCTCAAAGGCGGCGCCGCGGTTGGATGTGCCGCGGTTGTCCTGTACGTACACAAAGTAGCCTTTCTGTGCCATGAGCATTTCCCACATGCGGATTTCGCCGAGCCAGGTGTCGCGTACAAGCTGGCTGTGGGGGCCGCCGTAGACATAGACCACAAGGGGATACTTCTTTGAAGCGTCGAAGTCCTTGGGGTAGATGAGGCGGTAGTAGTTCTGGAAGGCGTTATCGGCAGAAGGAACGGTGCCGAGTTCCACCTTGCAGGAGGCGTAGCCTTCGAGGGGATCGGAGGCGGAGAAGAGCTCGCGGCGGGTTTTGCCGTCGGTGGAGGCGAGCGAAACGACTACCGGGGTGTTAAGGTTGCTGCAGCGGTCAAGGAACCATTTGTTGTCGGCAGAGAGTTCCACGGTGTGCCAGCCGCGGCCGCTTGTGAGCTGTTTGGGCTTTGTGAAGCGCGCCTTTGTCACGGCATTCTTCCTGGGGATGCTCATGTCCATCCTGTACAGGTGGTTCTGGATGGGGGAATTTTCGGCCGATGTGTAAAACACCGACTTCCCGTTGTTTGCGAGGTATTCGATGTCTGCCGATGCGGTGGGAAGGGCCTTCACGTTGCCCACGGTATCCACGAGGTAGAGATTGCGGAAGCCGTTACGGTTGTCGGTGCGGTAGAGGAATACGTCCTCGCGGCCTTCGATGAACCAGACGGGGTTGAGGGGCTCTATCCAGGCGTCGTTGTCTTCCCAGAGTATGGTGCGCACGAAGCGGCCCGTAGCGGCGGAATACTTGTTAAGGTGCATGTGATGCTGGGAGCGGTCTACAACCTGTGCGAAAATGAAGTCCTCCGAGGGGCTCCAGGCAAGGTTTGTGATGTAGCGTTCGTCAGTGAAATCGGTCACGTCCAGCCACACGGTAGAAGCGCTCTCAAAGTCATAAATGCCGATAGCAAGCTTCTCCGACTCCATCCCGTTCATGGGATATTTCAGGCTCTCAAGGCTGCCGGTGCGCGTTTTTATGTCCAGAAGAGGGAACTCCGTGACGGCGGTCTGGTCCTTGCGGTAGAAGGCGAGCTTCTTCCCGGAAGGGGAGAAAAGCCAGCCCTTCTCGAAGCCGAACTCGTTACGCATGGACGAGCCTCCGTAGACGATGTTGTTGTCATCGGACTTGCCGATAGTCACCTCCTTCCCGTCGGCAGTTTTGCCGATGAGCGAGCTGCCGTCCAGGCGGATGGCGTTTCCGGCGGGGCCTTCAATCCAGTCGCTGCGCTGGCCGCGTTCCGGGATGTAGTCTGCGAGGTCGGCGGTTTTGGTGCTGCCTTTTAGGACCTTGCCGGGGGCAGTGGCGAGGAGGAACTCATCTGCACTTATCCAACTGGCGCCGGCACGGGCGTATCCTACGCCGCGGTAGATGGCCTCCTCCATGGTGAGGTCCTTCCCTGCATGGGCTTCACGTGTGTCGATGACGGTCTGGGCATTGAGGGAGAGGGGGAAAAGGAGTGCAACGAAGAGGAGATTTCTCGACTTCGCTCGAAATGACAGAGGTATCATAGGAAGAGGGTGTCTTCTTCGTTGACTGTCGATGCGGGGGCGGGTTCGTCTTCGACGCTGTCTACGATGGATTTTTCATAGCCGCGCCAGGGGAGGACGCCCTTGTACTCCTTGTAGTGGACGGTGACGCGGAGGCCGGTCATGTGGATGAGCTTTTCGGCAACTTCCTTGTCGGAAACGGAGAACTTGAAGATCTTGCTCTGGACGCTGGTGCTGTTCTTTGCGCCGTAGCCGGAGAGGATGATTTCGCCCTCGTAGGTTTTCCAGATGTAGCCTGTGTAGGTGAGGGAGTTGAGTTCGCCTGTCTTGGTGCCGTCAGAGAACACCCAAAGGAACTTGAAATAGATAAAAGGGGTTGCCAGGATGGCAAGGCCAAGGATGACGATGAGTATCCAGAGGGCCACTTTTCCTTTCTGTGCCATGATGTTATATAGTTTCTAAGAATGATTTTACCATGCGGAAACTCTCGTCGCCGGCGGTTTTCCAGAAGTTGAGGTAGGCTTCCATGTGGGCGTCGTCGTTGCCGTCGGAAATGAGGCGGAGTGAGATGAAGGGAACGCCTTTTATGTAGCAGACCTGTGCCAGGGCGCCGGATTCCATGTCTACGGCAAGGGCGTCGGGGAAGTGGCCCAGGATGAATTCCACGTCCTTGCTGTCCTCGATGAACTTGTCTCCGGATGCGATGAGGCCGGGTTTTGCGCCAAGCTTCTGAGCCTTGGCAACGAGTTCTGCCGGGGCGCTGAAACGGGCCGGGAGGTCCTGCACCTGACCGTAGAGGTTGCCCTCTCCGTACCAGGCGTCATGGAAGACTATTTCACTGCTCACCACGAAGTCTCCGGTGTGTACGCTGTGGCTTGCAGAGCCTGCAACGCCCGTAGAAATGACAAGGTCCGGTTTTTCTGCTGCAATTACCTCTGTTGCGGTTATGGCGGCGTTTACCTTGCCCATTCCGCAGCGGAATACCTTTATAGTGTGCTGTTTGGGAAGTTCTCCGCTTTCAAGCACTTTCTGAAGGAGGGCGTACTCGCTCTCCATAGCGACGATTATACAAATATTCATATCCACAAATATAATAAAAATATTGCTACCTTTGCAGCGTATGGACAAAAGTAAAATCAAGGTTTGCGTGGGGCTTTCCGGCGGGGTGGACTCGTCGGTGGCGGCGTACCTCCTCAAGCAGGAAGGCTACGACGTTTTTGCCATGTTCATGCAGAACTGGTCAGACGCCTCCACAACCCTCCACGGCGACTGCGAATGGGAGGAAGACCGCTTCGTGGCCGAGCTCGTCGCAAGGAAAATCGGCATACCGTTCTACTTCGTGGACCTTTCCGAAAAATACCGCCAGAGGGTGGTGGACTACATGTTCTCCGAATACGAAAAGGGCCGCACGCCCAACCCGGACGTCCTCTGCAACCGAGAGATAAAGTTCGACGCCTTCCTTGACGTCGCCCGCAAGATGGGGGCCGATTACGTCGCCACGGGGCATTATTGCCGCAAAGGTATGAGATTTCTCGACTCCGGCTTCGCCTCCGCTCGAAATGACAATAAAGACACCTGTGATGTAATTTATAGTATATACGAAGGAACGGACCCGAACAAGGATCAGACGTATTTCCTGTGTCAGTTGAGCCAGGAGCAGCTGTCGAGGGCGATGTTTCCTATCGGCCATTTGATGAAACCGGAGGTCAGGAGGATTGCGAAGGAGGCGGATTTGCCGTCGGCAGAGAAGAAGGATTCGCAGGGGATTTGCTTTGTGGGGAAGGTGGATCTGCCAACGTTCCTGAAGCAGAAGTTGACATCCGTGGAGGGGGATGTGGTGGAGGTTTTCGACGCGTATTATGCTTCTAATGAACTGTACTGCAGGCAGCAGGAGATACTGGGAAGCCTGTTGAAGCCGGGCGTGGAGCTGGACCGGACGGTGCACTATGCGCCGGAGGAGAAGGTGCTCACCTCGGACGGGCAGCCGCTGGGGGAGAGCCCTTATGGGCGGGAGCCTTCAGATGAGGAACTTGCGGTGCTTGCAACTCCTGTTTCTTACGATATAAAATTCGAGACGGAGACCTATCGGAGCGGGAAGAAACATATCAAGAAAACGAGGTGGAAGGAGAACCCTTACGGGCGCATTGTCGGAAGGCATGAGGGGGCGCAGTTTTACACCATCGGCCAGAGGAAAGGACTGGGTATAGGGGGGCATGCAGAGCCGGTTTTTGTGATATCGACCGATACTTTAAATAACGTTGTCTATATTGGTGAAGGACACCATCATAAGGGGCTTAGCAGATTCTGCCTGAGGGTGGCGCCGGAGGAGGTGCACTGGATTCGTCCGGACCTTGCCCTGAAGCCGGGGGAGAGCCGTCGGCAGAGGGTTCGCATACGGTATAGGCAGCCGCTTCAGGGCGCGACGCTTTTCATGCGGGAGGATGGGCTTTTCATCCTTTTCGACTGTGCGCAGAGGGGAATATCGGCAGGGCAGTTTGCCGTGTGGTACGACGGAGAGGAAATGATCGGCAGCGGCGTCATCTCTTTGTAATTCCGGAATTATTGCCTATCTTTGTTAGTTACTATAACTAACCTAATTTAATTTGGCACGTCCGCGGGAAAAATACTGGTACGCCCTCAAGGTCTTCTACAACCGTGTGGACAGGCTCCGTGAGGATTTCAAGGCTGCAAGGTATGACACCTTCGTGCCTATGACCCGTGTCAAGGAGGGTGCCCGGATCATGGAGGTGCCCCTTATTCCATCGCTTCTTTTTGTGAAATGTTCAGGCACTTATCTCGAAAAACTCAAACGGGACAAGTGGGATGTTTTCATGTACTACAAGGAGGCGGACGGCAACGGGCCGGGCCCTATATCGGACCATGAAATGGATGTGTTCAGGCTGGCTACATCGGCAGCGGCCGAAGGGGCGGAATTCCTGGGGACGGATACGGATAAATACATGGTGGGGGATAAGGTCCGCGTGACGGACGGCCCCTACAAGGGCTATGAGGGTTATGTTCGCCGCATAAGGCATGACAGGAAGCTTATCGTGTGCGTGCAGGGCATTGCCGTCGTGGCGTTTCCGAATGTGAAAATTGAAAACGTAGAAAAGATATGAGAACCATTATCATCACCGGCGGTGCCGGTTTCATCGGCAGTCATGTAGTGAGGCTGTTTGTTAACAAATATCCTGATTATAAGATCATTAACCTGGACAAGCTCACCTATGCGGGGAATCTCGCTAATCTTCGCGACATTGAAGACCGGCCCAATTACAAGTTCGTCAAGATGGATATCTGCGACTTTGAAGGGGTGCTGGAGCTTATGCGTGCAGAACATGTAGATGGCATTATTCATTTGGCAGCTGAGAGCCATGTGGACAGGAGCATTAAAGACCCGTTTACATTTGCGCAGACGAATGTAATGGGAACGCTGTCGCTGCTGCAGGCGGCGAAGACGTATTGGGAGCCCATGGGATGGGAAGGGAAGCGTTTCTACCACATTTCCACCGACGAAGTATACGGTGCGCTGGAGATGACGGACCCTTCCGGAATCGAGCCGCCGTTCACAACCAAGGCTTCTTCCGGAAAGCACCATCTGGCGTATGGTTCAAAGTTCTTTACGGAGGATTTGAAGTATCAGCCGCATTCACCGTATTCTGCTGCAAAGGCTTCATCGGACCACTTTGTGCGCGCATTCCATGATACTTATGGACTTCCTACCATTGTGACCAACTGCTCCAACAACTACGGCCCTTACCAGTTCCCGGAGAAGCTCATTCCGCTGTTTATCAACAATATCCGGCACAGGAAGCCCCTGCCGGTCTATGGCAAGGGAGAGAACGTGCGCGACTGGCTGTATGTGGAGGACCATGCACGCGCTATTGATTTGATTTTCCATAAAGGCGTGATTGGCGATACTTACAATATCGGCGGATTCAATGAGTGGAAGAACATCGACATCATCAAGGTTCTGATTGGTACTGTGGACCGTCTGCTTGGCCGTCCTGAGGGCGCTGACATGGATCTCATCACTTATGTCACAGACCGTGCGGGGCATGACCTTCGTTATGCGATTGACTCCTCTAAGCTCCAGCGCGAACTTGGCTGGGAGCCTTCCCTGCAGTTCGAGGAGGGCATCGAAAAGACCGTCCGCTGGTACCTTGACAACCAGGACTGGATGGACAACGTCACCTCCGGCGACTACCAGAAGTACTACGAGAATATGTATAGCAACAGATAAACGATATGATTTACGACCACATTAAGAATGCGCATCTGTACAAGGGGCTGAGTGCCGCTTTGGATACGGGGCTGGAGTATATTGAGACACTGAAGGCCGATGTTCAGATCGGCACGTATATGCTGGAGAATGGGGTGAAGGCCATTGTGAGCGAGGGCACCACGCGCCTTGTGAACGAGAAGGGCTTCGAGGCCCACAAGAGGTTCATCGACATACAGCTGGCTCTTCGCGGGACGGAGCTCATCCGCTGTAAGCCGCTGGAATTCGTGAAGGAAACCATCCCCTACAACCCGGAAAAGGACGCTGCCCGTTATGCCGATGAGCCCGGCCTCGACGCCGTCATCGGCAACGGTTACTTCCTGGTGGTCTTCCCTGACGACGCCCACGAACCCCTCCTGGCTGTGGACGGCCAGCCCGCACTCGTGAAGAAAGTTGTACTTAAGGTGCCGGTGGAGTAATGAAGACTATTCTTGTTACCGGCAGCGCCGGATTCATCGGCTCAAATCTGGTCCTGAGGCTTCTGGACAGCAAGGAACCCGTCAGGATTGTGGGCCTTGACAACCTGAACAATTACTACGATCCTTCGCTCAAGGAGTACAGGCTTCGCTGCATCGAGGAGAAGGTTTCTGCCGCGAAATCTCAATACCGTTTCGTAAAAGGCGATATTGCCGACAAATCTCTCGTTGACAATCTCTTTGCCGAAGAGCATTTCGACATTGTGGTAAACCTTGCCGCGCAGGCGGGCGTTCGCTATTCCATCGAGAACCCGGATGCTTACATCCAGAGCAACATGATAGGCTTCTACAATATCCTTGAAGCCTGCAGGCACAACCCGGTAGAGCATCTGGTATATGCGTCGAGTTCAAGTGTTTACGGAGGGAATAAGAAGGTGCCGTTTTCTACGGATGACCGTGTGGACAATCCTGTGAGCCTGTATGCTGCAACCAAGAAGAGCAACGAGCTCTTCGCCCACTGCTACAGCAAGCTTTACGACATTCCCACAACGGGTCTCCGCTTCTTCACGGTCTACGGCCCTGCCGGGCGTCCTGACATGGCATACTTCGGCTTCACCAACAAGCTTCTGGCCGGGAAGACCATCCAGATCTACAACTACGGCAACTGCCGCCGTGACTTCACGTATGTCGATGACATCGTGGAGGGCATAGTGCGTGTGATGGGTAAAGCCCCTGAGCGCAGGAAAGGGGAGGACGGCCTGCCGATACCCCCTTACGCCGTGTACAACATCGGCGGCGGCCAGCCGGAGAACCTCCTGGACTTCGTGAACATCCTTCAGGAGGAACTGGTGCGTGCCGGCGTACTGCCTCAGGACTATGACTTCGAAGCCCACAAGGAACTCGTCCCCATGCAGCCCGGAGACGTCCCCACCACGTATGCCGATGCATCGGCTTTGGAAAGGGACTTCGGCTTTGTGCCCAAAATCACCCTCCGCGAAGGCTTGAGGAAGTTTGCCGAATGGTATAAGGAGTATTATGCGTGAAATGTAAATTACTGATATATAGTAGATTACAAGAAAAGCTCCGGGTGAAAATGACGGGAGTGAATTGAATAAATCATTGAATAATAATTAGTTGTATTTCACGGCTATGCAATATCACATTTTCAGTCCATACCGTGTTTGCCCCTTGGGGGCGCATGTTGACCATCAGAAAGGTCTGGTGACAGGTTTTGCCATCGACAAGGGCGTGGACCTATGGTTTGACGTGAGGGAGGACAGCAAAGTCATCCTTGACAGTCAGACTTTCACCGGACATGTAGAATTTGACATTGCCACCCCTACGCTGGTGAAGCAGGGGGACTGGGGAGACTATGCCCGCGGAGCGAAGTTCGCCCTGCAGAAGCGATTCAAGCTGGAAAAGGGCATAGAGGGAACAATCAAGGGCTCCCTGCCGGTTGGCGGGCTGAGCTCATCGGCAGCAGTTCTCATTGCCTATGTGATGGCATTTGCAAAGGCCAACAACATTACCCTGGCGCCGTTCGAGGTGATGAAGATAGCGTCGGAGGCGGAGAGGGAGTACATCGGCCTGAATAACGGTCTTCTGGACCAGGCGTGCATTGCGCTGGGAAAGAAGGACCACCTTCTGATGCTGGACTGCGAGAGCAACGAGTATCGGCTCATTCCCAAGGCCGACAACATGCCGGATTTCGAGCTGGGTATCTTCTTCAGCGGCCTTACCAGGAGCCTGATGTCGTCGGACTACAACCTCCGCGTGACGGAGTGCAAAACCGCCGCCTGGATAGTCCAGGCCTATGAAAACGTGCCCCTGAAGACTCACGACAAGACCTTCCTGAGGGACGTTCCGGAGTCCTCGTTCAAGCGCAACAGGGACAATATGCCGCCGCGTTTTGCCCGCCGTGCAGAGCATTTCTATTCAGAGCACAAGCGTGTACGGGAAGGCATTACCGCCTGGGAGACCGGGAACCTGGAGTGGTTCGGCAGCCTGTCCAAAGCCAGCTGCGAGAGTTCCATCCACAACTATGAGTGCGGCAGCCCCGAACTCATTGCCATCTACGAGGCCATGCTCACCACCGACGGCATCTACGGGGGCCGATTCTCCGGCGCCGGCTTCAAGGGAGCATGCATCGCCATTGTGGACCCCTCCAAGAAAGAATCCATCGAAAAAGAGATAACCGAAAAATACTTAAGCCGCTTCCCTCAGTACAAAGACTCCTTCAAGGTGTACTTCTGCAAGAGCGACGACGGTGCCAGGTTTGTTTAGTCTGTCATTTCGAGCGAAGTCGAGAAATCTAATATGAAAAACGTAGTAATAGCCGCAGGCTACGCCACCCGTCTTGGTGAACTCACCAAGAACTATCCCAAGCCCCTTCTGGAGATTGGAAGCAATACCATCCTTGGCAGGATGCTGGATGATATCGACACAATCCCTGAGATTGACGAGCATATCATCATCACCAACGGCCGCTTTGCCAATATCTTTGAGTTCTGGGCACAGAAGCAGCACTATACCAAACCCATAAGGGTTGTCGATGACGGCACCGTCACCAACGAAACCCGTCTTGGAGCGGTCTGTGACCTTCTTTTTGCCATGGACAAGCTCAAACTGGACGATGACCTTCTGGTAGTCGCGGCAGACAACATCCTTTTCTTCAGCTTCCAGGAGTTCGTAGACTTTGCATACAGCAAACAGACCTCCTGCATCATGTGCCATGAGCAGCCTTCCATAGAGAAACTCCAGCGCACGGGAGTCATCGTTGTCGATGAAAACTGGCGCGTCCTTAACATGGAAGAAAAGCCCCAAGTTCCAAAGAGCACATGGGCCGTTCCGCCGTTCTATATTTACCTCAAGAATGATCTGGACCTGGTGCGCCATTCCGTGGAAAACGGCTGCGGCAAGGACGCCCCCGGCAACCTTGCCCACTACATGGTGGAGCACACTACAATGCATGCCTGGCCCATGAGCGCCGGTCGCTTTGACATCGGCTCACTTGATACTTATTACGAAGCAGTAAACAAATACGGAAAATGAAAATAGCAGTAGCAGGCACCGGTTACGTCGGCCTTTCAATTGCCACCCTTCTGGCACAGCATCACGAAGTTGTTGCCGTGGACGTAATCCCGGAAAAAGTAGAAAAGATAAACAGGAAGGTATCGCCCATCCAGGACGAATACATCGAAAAATACCTGGCCGAAAAGCCTCTGAACCTTGTTGCAACGCTTGACGGCAAGGCCGCATACAGGGATGCCGATTTCGTAGTCATCGCCGCGCCCACCAACTACGATTCCAAGAAAAACTTCTTCGACACATCCCACGTAGAGGAGGTGATAGAACTGGTTCTGGAGGTGAATCCTGACGCCGTGATGGTAATAAAGTCCACCATTCCAGTGGGCTATACGAAGAACGTGCGGGAGAAGTTCAGTTACCGCGAACGCCAGGCCGACGGCACCTTCAAGGTCGTCGTCCCCAAGATTATCTTTGCCCCGGAATTCCTTCGCGAAAGCAAGGCCCTGTATGACAACCTGTATCCTTCCCGCATCATTGTGGGGTACGATGAGCCGGCACTTGAAGAATCGGCCCATACCTTTGCAGCCATCATAAAGGAAGGCGCCATCAAGGAGGATGTGCCGGTGCTGTTCATGGGCACCACGGAGGCAGAGGCGGTGAAGCTTTTCGCCAACACGTACCTTGCCCTTCGCGTGAGCTTCTTCAATGAGCTGGACACTTATGCCGAGATGAAGGGCCTTGACACGCAGTCGATTATCGAGGGCGTTGGGCTTGATCCGCGCATCGGCACGCATTATAACAACCCGTCCTTCGGCTATGGCGGATACTGCCTCCCCAAGGATACGAAACAGCTTCTGGCGAACTTCAACGATGTGCCGGAAAATTTGATAAAAGCCATTGTGGATTCCAACCGCACAAGGAAGGATTACATTGCCGACCGCGTTCTCGAAAAGGCCGGCTACTACACCGCCTCAAGCGCCTATGACGCTGTGAAAGAGAGGGAAGTGGTGGTTGGAGTGTATCGACTGACGATGAAGTCCAATTCGGACAACTTCCGTCAATCGGCCATTCAGGGCATCATGAAACGCATCAAGGCAAAGGGGGCAAAAGTGATAATTTACGAGCCCACGCTTGAGGACGGGACCACGTTCTTCGGCTCGCGTGTTGTCAATGATCTGACCGCCTTCAAGTCCCAGGCCGACTCCATCATCGCCAATCGCTACGATTCGGCCCTGGACGACGTTGCCGACAAGGTTTACACCCGCGATATTTTCAAACGAGACTAACATATGTTCACACTCATCGACCTTCCCTACAAGTCGCTGGCACCGGTTATCAGCGACGAGACGCTGTCTTTCCACCATGGAAAGCATCTTCAGACGTATGTGGATAATCTGAATAAACTCATTGCTGGGACGGATTACGAGGGCAAGTCCCTGGAGGAGATTGTTGTCGCTTCGGCCCCTGTCATTTCGAGCGCAGCCGAAGGCGCAGTCGAGAAATCTCCTGCCATTTTCAACAACGCAGGCCAGATACTGAACCACAACCTGTACTTTACGCAGTTCAGCCCGGAGCCGTCATTATCGGTTCCGACCGGCAGTCTCCTTGCCCAAATCCAGAAACAGTGGAGCTCCCTCGAAGCCTTCCAGGCCGATTTCGAAGCCAAAGGCGTCGGCCTCTTCGGCAGCGGTTGGGTGTGGCTCGCCGCCGACAAGAATGGCGAACTGTCCATCCTCCAGTGCCCCAATGCAGACAATCCGGTAGCCCACGGCCTCAAGCCCCTCCTCACCTTCGACGTGTGGGAGCACGCCTACTACCTGGACCACCAAAACCGCCGCGCCGCCCACCTCAAGGCCCTCTGGCCGATCGTCGACTGGAACGTGGTAGGGGATAGGTACACGAAATAGATGTAGCTGATTTTCCCGCAGGTGCTCCTAACGTCCCATTTCTCCGGACGTCAGGAGCATTTTCATATACTTTTCGCTCCTATCGTCCCACTCTTGGGGACGTTGGGAGCAGTGACGCCGATATTATAATTGCCTAAATGAGATATCTTTACTATATTTGTTCATATTGAATTTGTGTATGAAGAATCCTATTGAACAGCATATTGACAGGCTTGATGACGAGCTGAAGGAAATGCGTCCGGATGTCCTTAGGAGGGCGGGTGTCATCTTGGAGAGAGAAGTGTCTATCAGTTCCCTCCATGGAAAAATAGGCGGAAAGAATAATGAATATGCCGATTGTTTAAGCAACCGGTTTTCGAATTATTCAGATTTCTTGACTTCCTGGCTGGGCGGTTTCAATGCGAAATGTAAGAGTTCGGGTGCTGTTATTGGGGATGGAAGTGCGCTCGCCGATCTTATGGCTTTATTCAGCGATGAGATAATTTACGAGTATACAAAAAAGTTTCTTGAACGCAATTTTTATAAGCATTATGTAGAGAGGATAAGGAATAAACCGGAGGAGACTTTTTGGAAGGTATGGTTTGGAAACGATAGCATATACGGCCTTTTCATTGCTCCACAAAGGTGCGTGGATGGTTCGATAAGAATCGACAGAAGTGAAATCCGAAGGGCGAAGTATAATTACTGGACCATCGGCCATGTAATGGAAACGGGTTTTTATATGGAAGATGAAAGCGAGTTTTATACTTTTGACACTGTAGAGGAGTTTCTAAAGTTTTATAAGTTTATTTTGAAGGGGACATCCAAATCCCAGTATGAAAAGGAGATTTATAGTCGCTATATCAATTATTTAGAGGAATCTGACGATGTGCTGTCCGAGCCATTGCTGATTCCGGAATTGAGATATGAGGGTAATGAACGCAAATGTCTGTATCGCGTTGATTTCACTGTGCTCAACCCATATACATTCCGTTTTATCGGCTTTGAACTAAGTCCTTCTTCTACGCATATGAGTGTGTCGGGAATCAAGAGTGAGAAGAAGACGCAGAAAGCTGTCAATCAGGAGCTGAGGGTGAAGTGGGAGCGAGAAATGCACAAGCGGAACAACTATCTGCACAAGTTTGGCCTTTCGCTGATTACTTTTACCGACAGTGACCTTACCGACATAGATAATTGTTTTGAAGTAATAAAATCGGCCCTTTCCGAGCGTTCAGGTCAGACGCAGGACCTGAATCTTGAAGAGCAGAGGCTGAAAGAGAATATCCGTAACGCAAGCAGGAGGTAAGAATGAAGTATTTGGTACTGGATACAAACATTTATCTGCATTTCAAGAATTATGAGCAGATAGACTGGAAATCGTTGCTGAATGACAATGTGACGGTCTGTGTCCCTGTCAGGATTCTGGAAGAGATTGACAAACACAAAGACCAGAGCCGGGGCAGGATTCAGAAACGGGCAAAGGCATTGTCGGCGCGGTTTGGTGAGATATTCCTGTCTGGGGCAAGTCCTGCACTGCCGATAGTTGAGATGCAGAATCCGCCGTCAACTGCGTTTGATGACCCGCAGTATCATAAGGATATCAGCGATGACTGGATTATCTTATCGGCCTTGTATTCATCTTACAATAAGGCCGATATTGTGATTGTCGCATATGACAACGGAATTTTGATCAAGGCCAAGAATCATGGATTGGGCTTTTACAGGATGCCGGACAGCCTGCTTTTGAAGGAAGAACCATCGGAGGAGGAAAAGCAGATCAAGCAGTTGCAACAGCAGTTGGCAAAATACGAGACCCGTATGCCAAAGCCTTCACTTGAATTTAGCGATGAAACCATGCTCCTGACCATTGAGAAGCCAAAGCTGATTGATGTGGAGGCAGAATTGGAAAAGTATAATGCCGAACTTAAGGCCTCACATCCATATCAGTCAACTGAAGAACCGCCGAAAACCGATACCAGATACTTGTTCCGGCCAATTGTTACAAGTACCAAAGAGCAGAAGGAGGAGTACAATAAGAAACTGGATGTTTATTTCGAGAAAAAGTCCAATCTGAAGATGCTTCAGCTCGTGAAGCAACTCCTGGAGCAGAGATTTCGTAAGCTTGATTTCTGGCTGTCAAATAGCGGTACGTTATCACTTGGCGATACAACTGTATTCATCACTTTCCCCGCCGATGTCAAGATTTACAATCAGGACTGCAAAGAAAGCTTCATCATGGAAGACCCTGAGGTCCCTGTTCTAAAAAACAATCTGAGTTCAGCCGTGTTTGCTGACTACTATTCAAAGCATGCTGATGAAAAAACAATAGAGTTGTGGTCGATAGATAAGCCACTGGACAATCATGAAATAAGGTTTTCCTCAAAACGCCTTACTCACATGATGCGCCAGCATCTGCAGTCCGAGGATGACATTTATATTGACATCGGGCGCTGCGGCAATTTTACTATCACTTGGATAATCGTGGACTCAGAACTCATCGACCCAGTGCGAGGGGAGTTGCATGTTGTTGTGAAGGATGCTGACCATGAGATAATTGAATAAGTCGTTTCTTTTTAGTATTTTTGTTTCGTGTAGTAGCTGTATTGTTATATGAACCTCTTGTACATCCTTGGAAATGGCTTTGATAAGGCGCAGGGCCTTGCGACCTCTTACGATGATTTTTATAATCATTATAAAACAGTAAAGCCTGCTTCCGAATTGGAGGAACGTGTTCAACGGGAGATAAGTTCCCATTACGACAGTTGGGCAGATATGGAAGTCGCAATGGGGCAGTATTCTGCCAAGTTTGACAATGCTGACGATTTCATATCAGTTATCGGAATACTAAACAGCCGTTTGAGGGACTATCTTATTACAGAGGAGTCAAAACTGAGCGAATTGGGTATTTCAGGCAACTCTAAAATTGTTAGGTATTTGGTGAGCCCGGAGGTATATTTGGAAACTGTGCAGGGTGTAATGTTTGACAAATTTATGCGTCGCGAGCCAGGTGGAAATGTTTTGTTAAACTGCGTGACGTTCAATTATACAAAGACTTTTGAACTTGCGAAGCCCAAAGCCTCTACGCTGGGATCGACGGCGGATGGCCGTATCGTTTATTTGAGGGATGTCCTCCATATTCATGGTACTCTTGACGATATGATTCTCCTTGGGGTTAATGACCCTTCACAGATCGCAAATGAGAGTTTTCGAACCAATGAAGTACTTCTTTCTGAGTTTGTAAAACCAGAAATAAACAGTGGATGCGAAAACTATCGTAATGAAACTTTCTCGGATATGATATCAAATGCAGATGTTATTGTTCTGTTTGGAGCATCCATTGGCATCACAGATTTGCGTTGGTGGAAAGCTATAGGAGAAAGATATAATTTATACGAAACTGCAATAGTTTACTACCCATATAATCCTCATCAAGATACAGAAAAACATAAGAATTATAAAAAGAATTGGTCGCTTGAGTATATAGCTTTTTTGAAAGAACGTATGTCACTTGCTGCCAGTGTTGAATCGCTGCGCTCCAGAGTGTTTGTTGGGATAAACAAACCTTTCTTGAAGTTGATTTGAGTTATATGCAGGATTTAGTCGTTTATAGAGGAGCCCTTTGAATTATTGCTCGCAGTTATTATCTCTGTGTATGATTTAGAAGTTCTGCATGTATATGCTTTTAAAAACAATTCTTCCAAGGGAGTTACAATATAATTGTAATTTCCCTTTTTTTGTTTATATTTGTAGTTAATTATGACGCACTTTATGCGGTAGTTAACGGGTTCCCCTCTTCCCGTTTGGATTAACGGGAAAGGGTGTTTTGTGGACAAAAACAGCCACTGAACCTTCTCGCTGCCCGGTTTTTGGGTTTTTTGTGCCTTGAAACCGGGGAGGGGAGACTGCATAGATATATTGCCGTTAGATAATCATTTATTTTGTTGATATTCAATTTATTGCCGCGTTTTTGCCGGCCCGTTTCTGGTAAAAGGCGGTAGACATAGGAATCGGACTATAAAAACAACAAGCATATGAACCTGAAAGGAACAAAAACAGAAAAGAATCTCCTGGAGGCATTCGCCGGGGAGAGCATGGCACGCAACAAGTACACCTTCTATGCCTCCAAGGCCAAGAAGGACGGTTATGTGCAAATTTCCAAGATATTTGAAGAGACCGCGGCCAACGAGAAGGAACATGCCGAGATCTGGTTCAAGTATCTGCACGGCGGCGTACCTTCCACCACGGAAAATCTCAAGGACGCTGCCGACGGTGAAAACTTCGAATGGACCGACATGTACGACCGCATGGCCGCCGAGGCCGATGCCGAAGGCTTCCACGAGATTGCCCAGAAGTTCCGCATGGTGGGAGCCATCGAGCGCGAGCACGAAGAGCGCTACCGCAAACTCCTTTCGAACATAGAGGAAGGTCTCGTCTTCTCCCGCGACGGCGATGCCATCTGGCAGTGCTCCAACTGCGGCCATATCGTAATCGGCCCCAAGGCCCCTGAAGTTTGCCCAGTGTGCGACCATCCCCAGAGCTATTTCCAGCTGAAGGCGGAGAATTATTAGAATGAAAGGAATCGTTCTCGCCGGAGGTTCCGGCACCAGACTTTATCCGATAACCAAAGGAGTCAGCAAGCAACTCCTGCCCATCTATGACAAGCCGATGGTGTATTATCCCATCAGCGTGCTCATGCTGGCGGGGATACGCGACATCCTTATCATCAGCACGCCGTATGACCTTCCTGGCTTTAGGCGCCTTTTAGGAGATGGTTCCGACTATGGTGTGCATTTCGAGTATGCAGAGCAGCCGAGCCCGGATGGTCTGGCACAGGCTTTCATCATTGGAGAAAAATTCATTGGTAATGACAGCGTGTGCCTTGTGCTGGGCGACAACATCTTCCACGGCAGCGGTTTTATCGGTTTGCTGAAAAAGGCCGTGAAAGATGCCGAGGAAAACCAGAAAGCCACCGTTTTTGGATACTGGGTTTCGGACCCGCAGCGTTACGGCGTGGCCGAATTTGACAAGCAAGGCAATTGCCAGAGCATCGAGGAAAAGCCAAAGGAGCCCAAGAGCAATTATGCCGTAGTAGGCCTTTACTTCTACCCCAACAAGGTGGTCGATGTGGCCAAGCATATCAAACCAAGCGCCCGCGGCGAACTGGAAATAACGACCGTCAACCAAGAATTCCTGAAGGCCGGCGAACTCAAAGTTCAGGTCTTTGGCCGAGGCTTTGCCTGGCTGGACACCGGCACGCATGATTCTTTAGCCGAAGCTTCGATTTATATCGAAACCATAGAAAAACGCCAAGGCCTCAAAGTCGCCTGCCTGGAGGAGATTGCCTACCAGCAAGGCTGGGTCAGCGCGGATAAGCTTCGGGAGGTGGCCGGGCCGATGGCGAAGAACCAGTATGGGCAGTACCTTTTGCGGTTAGCAGATACAGAATAGAGAGCACATGCTTTGCAAGCATGGGGGCGCTATTAAACGAGTAAACGGATATGACACAACTCTCAAATAAAGAGCATAACGCCCAAATGGCCGATATGGCGTCATTCGATGAGCAGATGCCATGCGTTGGAATCTTCTGGTATGACCCTCAGGAGCACTGCTTCTTTGGAGTTCATAAGAAAGAGGTTTCGCCGCGTGATGTTGAGGAGGCCGCAGAGAAAGGTGTGCCGTTTATAAACTATCCCAAACTGCACCGTAATATTTGGGCAAAAGAATATTTCAAGGCTCAGGCTAAACATATTGAAACTAAGTTCAAGGGAGACTATACTCAGGTGCCCCGTGGACGTGTTGCCTGGAATGTTGACAAATTCATCGTTTTGGTGGGCCATTGGGCCGAACCCGTCCTGGATGAATTAACAGAACTCATAGAGAAAGAGTTTTCACTTCCGTACTTTGAATTTGTTTACGATGAGCACTGGGACTTGGGTCACGGATGGAGTGGAGATATGCCAGGGAGTCGGTAGGCATCACTGTTATGCTGAGCGAATAAAGGTACTAGTAAAGACAGTTGTATGATGCTTGCGTTGGAATAGGTGGAAGCTTGTAATATTATAGTTATGGATTCGTCAATTATTTTAAGCATATGTCAAGTTGTTGCAGTAGCAATAATACCATTGGTGGTTTTTCTTGCGGGTAATGGTTACGAAAAGCGGAGAGCAAAAATTGAAGCCAAAAGGGACTTATTTTTTACATTAATGAGAAATCGCAAATCTTCAATGATTTTTAAAGAGAAGATTGATGCATTCAACTTGATTGATGTCGTTTTCCAAGATGATAAAAAGGTTCGCGCAGCGTGGAAAGATTATCTTGATGCTTTAAACCCGAATTCTCCAAATGTGCAGAATAGCAATTCATTTTTATTGGATTTACTATCAGAAATGGCGATATCTTTAGGATATAAAGAGCTTAAACAGACAGAAATAGATCGGTTTTATGAGCCTCAGGGAATTATTGATGATTGGAACGATAATAAAGTAATACGAACAGAATTTACACGCGTATTAAAATCATCAAAGAGTTTTGCGGAAAGTTATAATGAACAACAGAATCAAGATAATGCTTAACACTTTACAATCGATATAAAAAACGTTCAGAAAAGACAATTATCGGTTTTGATTTATTAATTTAGAGTTTATGATAGGTCTTGATAAACTATTGGTAAAAGTATTGGTGGACGAAAGCCAGGATGTTACTTCAGCTAATAGATTCGCGTTCTTTGCTAAAAGCGTAGAACAATCATTTAATTCCATGTCCTCCTTACAGAATTCTTTTTGGTGGTCGTTGCTTGTATTGTTGATTGTTTATTTGGTCAAACATTTTACCTTAAAGACACCAAGTATCAGTAATTCATTGTTTAATGCAATAATTGAGTTCCCGAATGATATATGTATTGCTCTAATACCAATTATTATTGCTTGGGGCTCTAGACAAGGACAAGTATATGCTGGTTTTTATTTTGCTTTGATTGCCGTGATTCTAAATTTGCTTGTTTTATTAGGGCGTCATCATTCTGCAAAGTTTTATAATAAAGGGAACAAGGTTATGCGAGCGCTTATCCCAATTCTTGTTTATGTTTGTGTTATATTTTTTTCGGCTATAGTATATTCATTAATTTCTGCATCATGATAGTCAATGGTGAGGTTCTAATAATTGCATCCTCTATTTCTGTAATTGTAACGCTTGCGATACTTCTATATAATTTATTGTTAACAAAGAAGATCGAAAAACGTTATTCTGAAAAATTGAATAAAGTAGTCTTGGATGTGCAAAGAGAAGAAATTGAGAGTGAACAATACAAATTATCAGAGTCTATGACCGCCACATTCGAGAAATACGATGATGTTAATAATCTATTGTTTTATCCTCAAAATAAGCAGGTATATTTAAGTCACTCTGTGAATAATCTGTCCTTTTATAAAGATTTGGGAATAGACTTCTCAAAATATACCGTTCAAGAGGGCTCTATTGCAGTGTTGATGCCGTTTCACAAATCTTTTGATAAACTATATTCTGCAATACGCAGAGCGTGTGATAGGGCTGGGTTTATATGTCATAGGAGCGATGAACAGTTCCTGTCATCTAATATTCTGAAGTATACTGTAGAGATGATTATTCAATCTCAATTGGTAGTTGCTGTAATAGATGGGAGAAATCCAAATGTCTTTTATGAAATAGGTCTTACATACAGTATAGGAAAGCCCGTTATTCTGTTGTCGAATATTAAAGAAAAAGGTAATATTCCTTTTAATGTGCAATCAAATCAAACTGTCTGGTATAATAACACATCAGATTTGGATACGGAACTATATACTCGATTAGTAGATATTAAGCAGTCCGAGAATTCAAAATAATTGAGATATGGAAATAACGGCCAATAATCTTAAAGTTCTAGAGCATGGTTGTATTGTCTTATCAAAAGATAGTGCCATGGACTTTATATTGGATGCAAATCATACAATTACTCTTCAATTTATTGTTGAACCAAATGAAAACCCGGGAGTAAAAGCAGAAGAAGTAAATGAAAATCACTTAAAAATTATTTGTAAAAATTTTGGTGAAAGCGGTCTTTCTCAAGGGCTAAAAAAACCTTTGAGTGTATTGAAACTAGGTTCCGGGAATCATTTTTTCCTTCAATTCGCCGTTTCTTATATAGGAGCATCACGTGTCGTTTTTTATAGTTGGTTTACGGAAATAGACGCACAGAGAGAATAAATAGTTTACAATGAGTTATATAATTTCATCGTTTATTAAATCTGACTAAATCACAATAATAGTTTTCCACATTCATTTATTAACACATACCGCTCAATCATTTTATAGTACATGTCAATCATTGACTTATCATTTATGAAAAGTGAGTATTAATTGAGAAATGCGCATATAACGACTTTTTGAACACTTTCATCAGTTTTTTGATGAAAGTGATATAGCGGCAGAGCAGCAGTTTATGTCGTTTCTATAGATAATAAAGCAACATTTATGGATAAATCAATTCAAATCTCCTTAACGGAATTTATGGATTATGTGAATTCTTCTGGCGCAGCCAAAGCAACAGTTGTTGTGCAGGCTAAGAGGAAGCGTGAGGAAGGTCACAATAAACAGGCAGATTACTGGATGCAATTTCGTAATACTGTGAAGAGTGTTCATTCATCTAATGGTACAAAAGATGATTTATATGAGGTTATTGAAAAAGTCCATGAAGATAGGATGGCCAACTATAATGCGGCTGTCAATGGTTATGTTAAGTTTTGGGGAAAGAGGAAATTCGGCTGGATAGCGCCACCACGTAAAGTTGTTAATGTGAATGGAACCAGAGTTGCTCTTAATCCTGAACTTGGATTATCATACAAAGGAAAAATCTATTTCATTAAATTGTTTATTCATATAGACGAGATACTTGATAAGCGACATGCTGATCTGATATTAAGTTTGCTACATAATAAACTCGGAGACTATTTGCCCGAAGATACCAATGTTGCTGTATTGGATGTTATGCGAGGGAAATTATTCGAATTCAAAAAAGAGGATCATAAGATTACGCAATTGTTAGAAGCTGAAGGTGCAAGTTTTAATATATTATGGGATGCTTTGTAATATGACTATCATTTCCTATGTTGAATGATAAGATGGCAGATTCTGCCGTGTCCTCAACTTTACATATTACCAAGAACTACCCCAAAGCAATCAACATAAGAAAACGTATAGAAATCCGTAGATCCGTAAATATATATTCGAATTTAAATTGTAACTTCTCTCACAACGACGATAAGTAAGATATTTTAATCTTCCTAACTATGCCGGTCAACAAGAACCAACACTATGTCCCTCAATTCTACCAGCGCCGCTTCTCCGACGATGGTAAGAACGTTGGCGTCTACGTCGTTGACCAGCTAAAGTCCATCACCCAGGCACCCATAAAGTCTCAGGCTAGTGCCGACTACTTCTACACCAGCGACACCGAAAAGCCCGAGAATGTAGAGAAAGCCTTTTCCGGAATTGAAGGCATCGCCAATGAAATTATGCAGAAGCTAGATGCTGATCCCAGAGCTCCACTATCAAAAGAAGAAAGTTTCTCTCTATATACTTTTACGATTCTTCAACTTGGCCGTACTCTATCTCCGGTACAAGATACGCGCGAGATGGCTAATATGATGCTTAGAAAGGTCCTGAGGCTTGAAGTGGAGTTGAGTAAGAATAGTGATAACCCGGAGCTGGCAGACCTAAGAGATATTCAAGACGATGTCATAGATTCTATAACCTTGACTGAAGAAGCCGCTAAGAAGCTTGCCCTAGGCTCTTATCTACAAATGCTTCCTCTCTGCATAGATCTCAAGAGCAAAGTCCTCATCAATGAGACACCTGTTCCTTTTATCACCAGTGATAATCCGGTGTGCCTTTACAATCCGTTCATGGAAAAGATGAGATATCCACTCAATGGACTTGGAGCCCGTGGGGCCGTTATCTACTTCCCCTTAAGTCCTAAATTGGCTCTTTTCATCTATGACGAAAACGTTTACAAAGTTGGGAATAGAAAACAATCATATGCCGAACTCCATAACGCTAACGACATCTATGAGCTGAACAAGTTGAGTATCGTGAACTGCAATCAAGTAAGTTACTACCAGCCAAGCCTCACGAATGTCTCGACAATAGGGCAGATTTCTGCCACCGTTAAACCAATCCGTGAGCAAGAACCGGTGCAAGAGATTAGCGGCGTTATGGCCGATACCGGCAATGAAATTATAGGAGCCACTAACAACCCATACTGGTGCAAACTCAAGCTGGAATTCCTCAAGTATTGGGGAAGCTACGGTTGCCTTACGCCAGATCGCTTTGATCAAAAGCAACACAGATATCGCGAGATTGCCTATCACAAAGATGAATTGATAGAGAGTTTCTTTGGCGATAAGATTAAGAAACGCAAATAACCCATGTCCGTCCTCTTGTACCTCACCAGCCTCTCCGGCAAACTTTTCCTCTCCACAGAAGAAAGGATAAACATTGGAGTGTATCTTGGCTTCCTCAAAACCAGGCTAAAAAACTGGACCCATTCCTGTGACTACAGGAGCAGACAGTCTTTGGATCTTTCGACCGAGATCCCCATCCTCCTCGCCAATCCCATCCTGGCTATGGCCGACAAGCCTTCCTATAGCTTAGTATCATTGTAACGCAAAAAGGAGATAAATAGATAAACGCATATGGGCCGATAGGTCGATACCATCCCCAACGCCCACCCTATTATTCGATTCCGCCCCGGAATCAAATACAGAGGAAGAATGACGTGATCCACGTTTATGATTGTAAAACGGACAACCGCGCAAGCCCCGGGGATATGACCCACGAGCGTGAGCAGGCTCGACACGGTCAATACGAGGAGGAAGGGCGAAGCTCAACATGAGGCACGCATGAGAGAGCAACAGCTCCACGGATGGAGCAGAGCCAAGAAAGAAGCCCTCATTCGTGGTGATATTGAAACGTTAAAACAAGCATCAAAGAAGAAGGATTTATCCTGAGCTTGTCGAAGGAAGATAGTGGTAAGATAGTGGTAAGATAGATGTATGGTCGATGGTTCGACGGGCTCACCATAGGGGGCCGATATTAATAAGGTAATAAAGCAATAACGATATAATGAAGATACTTGTAACAGGAGCCAAGGGGTTCGTTGGAAAGAACCTCTGTTGGGCGCTGAAGAATATTGCCGATGGCAAGGACCGGCGGTTCCCGCAGCTGCAGATTGACGGAGTCTTTGAGTACGATCTGGATTCCACACCCGAGCAGCTGGACCAGTGGTGTCGCGATGCCGACTTTGTGTTCAATCTGGCGGGTGTGAACCGCCCCCAGAACCAGGAGGAGTTTATGCAAGGCAACTTTGGCTTTGCCAGCACCCTGCTGGATACCCTCAAGAAGCACCATAACACCTGCCCTGTGATGCTCAGCAGCAGCCAGCAGGCCAGTCTCACCGGCCGCTTTGGCAACAGCGAGTATGGCCGAAGCAAGAAGGCTGGCGAAGACCTGTTCCTAGAATACGGCCGCGAGACGGGCGCCAAGGTCTTGGTGTACCGCTTCCCGAACCTCTTTGGCAAGTGGTGCCGCCCCAACTATAACAGTGCTGTGGCTACCTTCTGCAACGCCTTTGCCAACGACCTCCCTTACACCGTCAACGACCGCAGTGTAGAACTGGAACTGCTCTACATTGACGACCTTGTGGACGAGATGATAGCAGGCTTGCAGGGCAAAGAGCACCATTGCGAGTTTGATGGCCTCGACGTACTGCCGCAGGCAGACGGCAAGTATTGCTATTGCCCTGTGACGCATCATGTCACCCTTGGTGGAATTGTAGAACTCCTCAAGAGCTTCACCGAGCAGCCCAAGACCCTGATGATTCCTGAGATTCCCGCTGGCAGTTTTGCCAAGAAGCTATACAGCACCTATCTCAGCTACCTGCCTTACGAGAAGACCGCTTTTGACCTGAAGATGAATGTGGACGACCGCGGCAGCTTCACCGAGCTGGTTCACACGCTAAATGCGGGTCAGGTAAGCATCAACATCTCCAAACCTGGCATCACCAAAGGTCAGCACTGGCACAACACCAAATTTGAGCAGTTCATCGTAGTGAAAGGCCACGGCCTCATCCAGCAACGCAACCTCAACGATCCTGAAGGTAAGGTGCTGGAGTGGGAAGTCTCAGGCGACCACATCCAAGCCGTCCACATGCTCCCCGGCTACACCCACAACATCATCAACCTTTCTGAGACGGAGGATTTGGTGACAGTGATGTATTGTAACGAGATCTTCAATCCGGGTAAACCCGATACCTTCTTCGAGAAGGTTTGATTCGCGAGATTCGTTTAATTCGTGTTCGAAACAAAGAAAAAGAATATATGAGTGGTTTTAAGAACAATGGGAAGCTGAAGCTTCTGATTATTGTTGGCACAAGGCCGGAGATTATCC
>OCVV011342054.1_pt1 | contig 42607 bp, 39 predicted proteins | sample 1539721 | NCBI WGS metagenome assembly OCVV01 (sample SAMN02144230, study PRJEB22623) | gut metagenome | biome: sheep rumen | host: Ovis aries | place: New Zealand | reverse complement strand
TGGTCAGCAAGCGAAATGCTTGGTCAGTTTATATGAAACGGCTGGTCAGCCAAAAACGAAACGAGTGGTCAGGTCAGCCGAAATTTGCATATACATAACGCAACGCGTCATATAGGTCGATCGGAGATAATAATGAATAGAGGAAATCAGATAAAAGAACTAAGAGAGAAAATGGGAATGAATCGAAGAGAGTTTTGTGATTATTATGGTATTCCATACAGAACGGTTCAAGATTGGGAAGCGGGGAAGAGAGAATTACCAGATTATCTACTTAGATTAATTATTTATAGAGCGGAAATCGAGCATGCTATTAAAGGTGAATCAAGATTATCCATTGATGATAATACATCAAGTTTGGACACATAAAATGATTTTTTGTTTCGTGAAGTCGCATTTGGCGACTTCACGAGAAAGGATGGATTATGGCTGATAGTAAAAATGTAAAAAAGAATAGTATGATTACGGTGAGCTTAGATTCTAAAGAAATAAAAAATTTAATATATGTTATACGCGGACAACAAGTAATGTTAGATAGTGATCTTGCTATGCTCTACCAAGTTGAAACAAAAGTGTTTAATCAGGCAGTTAGAAGAAATATTGATCGATTTCCCGATAACTTTCGTTTTCAATTGACAAAAGAAGAGTACGATGATTTGAGGTCACAAATTGTGACCTCAAATGGAAGTGGTGGCAGAAGATATAGACCATATATGTTTACCGAACAAGGCATAGCAATGCTTTCTGGAATTCTTAGAAGTGATATAGCAATTCAAGTATCGATACGTATCATGAATTCATTTGTTGAAATGAGACGTTTTATAGCTAATAATGCATTGCTATTTGAAAAAGTTAGTAATATTGAATTAAAACAACTCGAATATCAAAAATCTACTGATGAAAAATTTGATAAGGTGTTTCAGTATATTGAAAACCATGCCGAATCAGAACAGAAGATATTTTTTGACGGTCAAATATATGATGCTTTTAGTTTAATTGTTTCGATAATTCAAAAAGCGCAAAGCGAAATAGTATTAATTGATAGCTATGTGGATATTGATACTTTAAATATATTATCCAAGAAAAATACTGGAGTGGATGTAAAAATAATAACATATTCTAATGCAAGATTATCAAATACTGATATAACAAATTTCAATGCTCAGTACCCAAACCTTATAGTTAAGAGATCTCAGGTATTTCATGACAGGTTTATTATTTTGGACAGTTCTACAGTATATCACATAGGTGCCTCTATTAAAGATGCAGGTAAAAAGTGTTTTGGTATCTCAATGATTCAGGATCAGGGAATAGTGACAGATTTATTAACTCGGTTACAATCTGTATAATGAGATATATATCGTTTCTTTTCTTTTGTGATGATTGAATATGTGGTGTATTGTAAACATATGAAAAAACGGACGAGGTAATCGTTTTATGGGGAATAATATCGACAAAATCAAATCCGGTGCAACGACTGCATTCATCGATTCAACAAATAAATCCAGTGCTGCATACAAACCGGAATTCATATCAAACGATCATACAAATGGAGTAAAGGTGCTTACATCAATAGAAGATGAGCTTCGAAGATGTGACTCCTTTACTTTTAGTGTTGAGAAGCAAATGCTTAGAGGTGGAATCTCAGAGCCTAGAAATAAAGTCATATTTAAAATGTTTAACTTGATTGGAATTGGTGAGCATGCAGGATCAGGAGTTCCGGATATATTTGATGTATGGAAGTCAGAAGGATTGCCTGAGTCAACTATTGAAGAACAATTTGGAACAGATGTACCAGATAGAACGACATTAACGTTGCCTTTATTTATGTATAATCAGGACAAATTAAATAAAGGTCCTGAAAAAGGTCCTGAAAATAAATCATATATAATTCAAAAAAGAAGAGTTAAAGTGTTTAATTTGTTGAAGGCAAATAATAGTCTTTCAAAGCCAAAGATTGCAAAAAAGCTGGATATTACTGAAAGACAGATAAAAGACGTTTTTGATTACTTGATCGATAATGGATATATTCATCATGAGGGACCAGCAAAAGGCGGAGAATGGATTATAGATAAGGAATTATGAATATAATGAACGGAGATTGAAAATGTATTTAAGAACTATAATGATTTTTCCGACATTTGAAAATATCGAAATAATAAACTCTATACGTGACAAATATGATCCTCTTGCTAATCTGGTGAGACCTCATATAACAATTGTATTTCCATTTGAATCCGATATGAGTAATGAGGAAGTTACAGATATTCTGAATAAGAGACTGATGGGGATAGCTCCGTTTGATATAGAACTGAAGGGCTTTGGTAAATATACTGATGCGTCGGGGAACTATCTGTCTCTATACCTGACTAAAGGTGCTGATGTTATAAAAAGAATTCATGATATGTTATATGGGAATGAGTTTAAGTCATATGATATCGGGGTTGAATATGTGCCACATATTACAGTCGGTAAGCTTCCAACAAATGAAGAGATGGAAGCGGCTTATGAAGAGATAAGGGATATTGACGAGGTGTTTTCAACTCAGGTAAGAAAGATTTCTGTTGAAATGATTGGTGAGAACGAGGAGTCGATAATTATTATCGAAAAGGAATTAGAATAATGAGAAATATAATTATTGTAGGTCCAAGCAGATCTGGAAAGTCGACTCTAGCAAAAAGGTTACATGAGGAATTGGGGCAAAGCTTATCGAAGCCTGTAAGGAGTACGGAAAAGCGAGAGGCGCTGACTTCATGCGTACCCAGGTATTCCCTCAGAATGTAAGAGGCATGCAGTTTTATGAACGCCAGGGATTCTCTGAAAAAATGAAAACGATAGAAGTATATCTGTAGAATTCAATTGATAGATTAAGAGAAAAAAATGAAATATTCTTAGGTATTGAATTAGTTATTCCAGTAGCATTAGAATTTGTCAGAACAAACCCTAAGGTGGTGAAGTATTTTCTTTTTGTTGCACATTTGTTGCGCATTTAGTGGTAAAATGTAGTTAGAAAGAGTAAAGAAAAAATATTATTTAGTAAAAAGTAGTAAATCTATCATACTAGGAGGGTATTATATGAACGAATTATTAATGCAGTTTATAAAGGATATAGGAAAGAACGAAGAACTCTTAACAAAGTTCAATGCAATGATTGAGAGTAAGGCACCTGTAGAAAAGTGGGTTGAGTTTGCAAAAGAAAATGGTTATGAAATGAAGGAAGAGGATTTCAAATCCTTTGAAGAAAGTAAAGAGCTTAACTTAGATGAGTTAGAAAATGTTACAGGTGGTGTTGTTATGGATGATGGGAGGGAAAAATGTCCTTGTCCTTACTGTGGAGAATTAATAGCTGTTGGCACTCGGGAACAATTACTTGCTAGTTTGAATCATGTTACCGACTGTCAAAAAAAGGCGTACGGATGGAATTAGTTCACAGTAAGAATTTGATAATGAACAGAGCGACCTTTTTATATAAATTATAGAACAGATGGGAACAATACCGGTGGCAGAAGAAGAGACAAATGTCAAAAACTCCTGCCGCTTATTTTATTTCCGATAATGACATTCCCAGACTTTGTCCTTTTTCAAAAAAGCGTTTTTTCTGATTTATAAGGAATGTTTTTCTTTAATCATTGTTATATAGACAAGCTTGATTATCATAACAAAAAAATACAGGAGGTAATGAAACCATATCTACGACTAGGGTAGGTATGAATTCAAAAATCAAATACAACTCATTTCGCAAATGTAAAAATTGATAATATTTGCGAAATGAGTTATAATCATCTAGGGTGGTGATTTAATATGAAACTAATATATAGAAAACAATATATTGAAAGACTTTTGGCTGTTAAGAATATACCGGATATTAAGGTGATTACAGGTATAAGAAGAAGTGGAAAGTCAAAACTGATGGATTCATATATAGACATTATTTCTAAGGACGATTCAGTGAATATAGTAAGAATTAAACTTAATTTAAAAAAGTTTGAGAGATTACTTAATTCAAATAATTTATACGATTATATTGAACAACAATATGTTCCTGAAAAAAACAATTATCTATTTATAGATGAAGTACAATTATGCGAAGGCTTTGAACGTGTTATTAATAGCATTTATGAGGAAGAACTATATGACATATATTTAACAGGTTCAAATGCGTTTCTTCTTTCTAGTGATTTGGCAACATTATTTGGTGGAAGAGTTTATGAGTTGAGTTTATATCCGTTTTCATTTAATGAATATTTAGATTATTATCCTTCGAGTGATATAGATAGTGCTTTCGATGATTATGTAAAAAGAGGGGGCATGTCAGGTTCATATTTATATAGGTCAGAAGAAGATGCTAAGAAGTATGTAAATGGTATATACCGTTCTACTATTACTAAAGATATTATTTCAAAATTTAAAGTGGAAAATGAAGATTTATTAGTGATGATAGGTAATTTCCTTATGGATAATCTTGGTAGTCAGACATCTATAAGAAATGTTGCTGCAAAACTTACGTCGGGTACTTATAAAACTAATGACAAAACGGTTGGTGCATACATAAATTACTTTTGTCGTTCATTTCTATTTTATCCAATAAAACGGTATGATATAAGAGGAAAAAGGTATTTGGAGTCGGATAAGAAGTATTATTTGTCAGATCTTTCGTTCAGATTTTCAGAAATCGGTACGAAAAATGCTGATTATGGACACTTGTATGAAAACATTATAGCTCTTGAATTATTACGACGTGGATATGAAGTCTATGTAGGCAAATTATACGATAAAGAAGTTGATTTTGTAGCAATTAAAGAAGGAGAAAAGATTTATATTCAAGTCTCTGATGATATTTCCCGAGAGGATACTTTTAAACGAGAAGTTTCATCGTTACTAAGTATTAAAGATGCATATCCTAAATTTCTTATTGCACGAACAAAACATGAAGAAACACAATATGAAGGGATAAGAATAATGGATATAGCAAGATGGCTTAACAATTCGCAATAATACAATAATATTAAAAATGCGAAATAAAAAACTTGACGGCTTATAGAAAGACAAGAGGACTAACAATGGATATATCAAAATCGGACTTAAAGAAATTCAGAAATAATATAGGCAAGTGGCAGGAATTATACATGGAGAAACTATGTAAAGAATACGTTGATTTGTTACAATCAGATAACCTACCTTCTGAAAAATTCTGGGAACTAGAAGAAAGAATAAAAGCTGATAAGAAACGTCCGGGTGTTATGGTTTCTATTGGAAGAGATGAACTGATATATGATATTGTAGGGCTGATAAAAGATGAGGCTATAACATTTGAAGACTTGGATGAGTTCAGTGATGAGTTAAGAGATAGAGTTCAAAAGATATTATCTATGTAGAGAATTGAAAGGCTAAACATGGATTATATAGAAAAAATTAAATCCGGTGCAACGACTGCATTCATCGATTCAACAAATAAATCCAGTGCTGCATACAAACCGGAATTCATATCAAATGATCATACAAATGGAGTAAAGGTGCTTACATCTATCGAGGATGAACTTCGCAGATGTGACTCCTTTACTTTTAGTGTTGCCTTTATAACTCTAGGTGGTATTACTCCACTGCTTCAGACATTTCAGGAGTTAGAAAGAAAAGGAATTCAGGGACGAATCCTGACAACTGACTACAATAACTTTACTGATCCGAAGGCACTTGATAAACTTTCCGGTTTTAAGAATATAGAACTTCGTATGTATCAGGTGCAGGGCGGAGAAAATATAGGATTCCATACAAAAGGTTATATTTTCAAGAAAGACGAGACTTATACATTTATTATCGGCAGTGCCAACATGACCGACAGAGCCCTTGCAGTGAACAAAGAATGGAATACTAAACTCGTTTCTACGGAAGAAGGTGAAATGTATAAGAATATCACTGAAGAGTTTAACAAGCTTTGGAGTGATATGAATCATACAAGGTCTTATGATGAATTTATAGACGAGTATCGTTTAAGATATGAAACTATCAAGAAGCAGAAGAAGATAGCTCTTCAAAACCTTGTCCCTGATATGACATATAACGGTGGCGAGAAAAACGGTCAAGTTGTATCTTTTGAACAGTATAAACTCTCTCCAAACTCAATGCAGGTGGGCTTTATCAATAATTTATGGGCTCTGATAGAGCGTGGTGAGACTAAAGCACTCCTGGTCTCAGCAACTGGGTAGCGTGTAATAATGTAGAAGAAGTCGGGAATCACAAGGGTTTATGCGGGTTCCCAGCCTCCGCATTTTTCGATACTTTGTTTTGAGACTTAATATGGTACCAGAAAACAAAGATAATGCGTTTTTCTTCACATCATTACACCTGCTCAACGGCCGGAGCATTTGTAAAATAATACAGGAGGAACAAGCCAGATCTACGACATGGGTAGGTCTGGTTTTTATTTATTTTTAGCCATTTATGTAAAGAATTATTACATATAAAAGTTGCAGATGGACATATATAGAATTATAATAATATGTGGGGATTACTAATCTTTATGGGTGTAGGATCTATGGCGATATATATGTATAATTCATAATGGTTGTATTATGAAATAGGTTTTAGAATTGCAATGCGCTATCTCGAAAAACTCATAGAGGTTTTCGATTTGGCGCTATTTTTGCGTTGGTGTACTTATTCCCCATTATAAAAAGGAGTAAAAGAGGAAAAATGATGAAAAAGCTTTGTTATATTGATCTATTTGCCGGGTGCGGAGGATTAAGTGAAGGATTTACCGCATCAGGATTTCATCCGATTGCCCATGTTGAGATGAATTCTGATGCATGCTTCTCTTTAAAGACAAGAGAGTGTTATTACTATTTGAAAAAACATAACAAAGAGGAAATATATCATGATTATCTTTTGGGGAAAATAGGTCGCGAGGAATTATATAGTAAGGTTCCGGAAATAGTCTTGAATACAGTGATTAATGAAACTATGAGTGCTGAAGGAATGCCACATCTGATTAATGAAATTGATCAAAGGATGAAACAACAAAAAATTAATAAAGTAGATTTGATTGTTGGTGGACCACCTTGCCAAGCCTATTCTCTTGTGGGCAGGGCAGTAAAAGGCGACAAAATGAAAGGTGATCCTAGAAATTATTTATACAAGTTATATATTAAGGTGTTGGAAAACTATCAACCCAAAATGTTTGTTTTTGAAAATGTACCAGGTTTATTAACTGCAAACGGGGGAAAATATTTTAATGATATAAAAGATGCATTTAAAGATGCGGGTTACGAAATTGATTATAAAATATTAAATGCAAAAGATTTTAATGTTCTTCAAAATCGTAGAAGAGTTATTTTGATGGGGTGGAAAGATGAATATGATCTTTCATATCCGGTTTTTACTGAAAAGAAAACCAACTACACAGTGAAAGATATATTAGAGGATTTGCCACAAATCCAAGCTGGAGAAAGTGGTAGTGAATATATATCAAATGTAATAAGCGAGTATCTTGATAAGACGAAGATACGGAAAAAAACCGATGTATTAACTTGGCATGTTTCTAGACCTAACATAGAAAGAGATAAAATAATATATAAAAAAGCAATAGAAGCGTGGGATAAAGAAAATAAACGTTTAAAGTATACTGATTTACCTGATGAATTATGTACGCATAAAAATAGGACCGCTTTCCTTGATAGATTTAAAGTTGTCGCTTCAGATTTATCAGCGTGTCATACGATGATGGCGCATATCTCAAAAGATGGTCATTATTTTATTCATCCTGATATTAATCAGGCTCGATCTATAACAGTAAGAGAGGCTGCAAGAATACAATCATTTCCTGATGATTTCTTTTTTGAGGGTTCTAGAACTGCTGCATTTACTCAAATTGGAAATGCAGTTCCACCATTGATGGCAAAAGAAATAGCGAAAAAGATAAAAAAACAATTGGAGAATCTTGATGAGTAACGAATTATCAATTAAACAATTTTACGAGTCGTTCATTGAAGAAATAAATATGGCAAAAGATACTGAAACTTATGGGTGGGAACCACAAGATTTTTTTACTGCTGTAATGTTAGAATATCTTGAGGAAAGTGCTGAAGTTGAAGATGCGATTATATGCCCGTTTAGAGGTTATGGGCTTCAGCTTAATGCATATAGTATTTCAGATGATTATGAAAATCTAAATATTTTTGTGAGTATTTTTAATGACTCGAACGTGATTTCGTCGGTCTCAAGAACTGAAATAGATGCAGCTATAAAAAGAGGAATCCAGCTGTACAGAAAGGCTACAAATGATCTTTATGAATCATTTGAAAAGGATAGTGATACATACGAGTTTGCAATTACATTGCATAAAAATAAAAAGAAAATACAAAAAGTAAAGGTTATTGCTATAACAAACGGAACAGTAAAAGCTATTCAATTAAATGATTTAGATTTGAATGGGGTGGAAGTGTCTTTTTCGATTTGGGACATAGATAGATTATATCGATGCGTTACTTCTGGTAAAATGCGTGAAACCATCGAAATAGATTTTGAAAAAGATTATGATACAACAATTCCGTGCATTGAGAATAAAACATCAGAAAAATATAGTGTTTATTTGGCGATTATAAATGGTGAATTGTTGGCTAAAATATATGAGATACATGGACCAAGGTTGCTAGAAAGAAATGTTCGTTCCTTCTTACAAGTTAAGGGTGCTGTAAATAAAGGAATCAGAGATACATTAAAGGATGAACCGGATATGTTTTTAGCGTATAATAACGGAATTTCAATTACTGCTGAAAGCATTGATGTTATTAGAGACGAAAATGGGAAACCATCGATTAGTAAAATTAGAGATATGCAGATAGTAAATGGAGGTCAAACAACGGCTTCTATTTATAATGCATATAAAGATAAAAAGATAGAAGCGGATTTATCAAAGGTATTTGTTCAAATGAAAATATCTGTTATTGATAAACCTGAAGCAATGGATGAGATAGTGCCTAAAATCTCTGCTTTTGCCAATACACAAAATAAGATTCAAATGGCCGATTTTTCTGCAAATGATCCATTCCATCGTAAAATTGAGGAACTATCTAGAGTTACATGGGCACAAGGTGTAGGCGGTATGAAACCTGTTAATTGGTTTTATGAAAGGGCTAGGGGACAATATGCTGATACCCTTTCTAAAGAAACTACCACTTTGCGAAGAAAAGCATTTAAAGAAACACATCCGTTGTTTACAAAGACGGATCTAGCAAAGTTTGAAAATACGTGGGATCAGCTTCCTTATCAGGTTAGTGAAGGTGCTCAAAAAAATTTCAAGAAATTTACAGTTCGATTAAGTGAACGAGGGAAATTCACACCAGACAGTAAATACTATGAACGATTAATTGCCAAAGCAATTCTGTTTAGGCGTACAGAAAAATTGGTTCAACAGCAACAGTATGGTGGATATAGAGCTAATATTGTTACATATACATTGGCGTTTCTTTCGTATGCTACTGCTCAGCGTATAGATTTGGATAGAATTTGGAAAGAACAACAATTAACAAGGGCATTGGAATACGATATTGTCGAGGTATCAAAGTTTGTCCATGAAATAATCGTTAATCCATCGGGGGGAGCAAATGTAGGGGAATGGTGCAAGAAAAAGCAATGTTGGGATTTGATTCGAGGATATGATTATAAAATCAGTTCTGAATTAGAATCTGAATTAGTGGCTGTATCATACTCACCTAAAGTTGTTTCTTCCTCTGAAGGCGAAGCATCTAGTTTTAATTCAGTTACTGAAGATGAGGAAAAAATAATTGAAAGGGCTGCAAATATTTCGGCAAGTACTTGGTATGCTCTATCAAAATGGGCGAAGGAAACAAATAATTTTCAAGGCTGGCAGAGGAGTATAGTTTTTTCGGTGGGTCAATTAATTGCTCGCGGAAAAAAACCGTCTTTAAAACAATCTGTGCAAGCTTTAAAAGTATATGATGAGGCGGAATCAAAAGGCTATAGACCTGAGTAAACATTCTTATGGGGAGTTTTTATGAACTGGGAAGAGTATGTGAACATGATATTATCATTGGAAACTCCACTTGATAATATTTCTATTCTATATGATGGTATTCAATCTTCGCTTTCGCCAATTGTGAAAGCAAGTATTATTATGCTTGAAGATATGATTAAATCTCAAGGAGATAAGAATATTTTTGTATTTCCAGATAAAAACCAACTTCTATATGAATTTTTAATTGGGAAAGTAATATACAACATTAATATTGGGAAAATAGGAATGCAATATGATCCACATAGCTTTGTTAAGGGACAAAAATTAAAATATTTTAATTGCGTAGCAGAGTTTATTGAGTGCAAAGTGGATGATGATGGAGTTGAACGCATTTATATTCATCTAAAGGATATGAATAGATTGGGTGTTCCAATAACTAGTGCTCCATATTTTCAAATAGCGGCTACAAAAAGATTGTCCGCATATAAGGCATATGCTTTAGCAAAAAAAGAAGAAAAGAATAGTTCTAAAAGTTCAGTAGTATCTTTGGCGAATTTTAAAACTCATTTGGATAGCTCTATATTTTTTATTTCAGAAGTAAAGACAGCTAAGGATAGATTATTAAATACGTATATTAATGATAAAAAGCTTACAGACTTTTTATATATTGCACATTCAAACTCAGATGGAGTTATTAGTAATATTAGTTCTGGACAAATGCAAGGAAATCCAGCAATTATCTTGTCATCTGATTTATTTTCCGTTGTTAATTCTATTTCTAAAGGTGTTAAGGTTCAGTCGGTTATTATTGATGCATCGCACCCTTCGTCAATTGAAAACCAGTTGGATCTTTTTGATGAACTTTCACATTTTGATTTTCCTATTGCATGTATTACTAATACTGTTAATTCGTTTAATAACGGCCCATTATTGGACAGAGGATACAATGAGTGGAGATGGGATGCTGGCTGTATTGTGGATTCTTTATATAAAAAGAGTGTAGGACAGGCCAAAACCAAGATACGTAACTGTGCTAAACAAATAGTTAATTATATTCGAGTAAATGATGATACTGTAAATGAAATCATAGTATTAATGTATAAACATAAGGCAGATATGGATGAGCAAACTTCTCAAATGATGAGTGTATACGATAAGCTTTTTTCTCTTGCCTTCACAGCACTTCGTTCTGCAATCCCTATAGATAAGAGTGTCAGTAATAGATGTTTAGAAATATTGGTGGATTGTTCGAATATTCTTGAAAGAGAAAGAAAATATATCTCCGTTGAATTATACGATGATTTAGTTCGAGTAGTTAGTGGATTAAAAAAAGTATTATCTACTGATTATAGTAATAAAAAGTTTGAAGCCATAGAAAATGTAATAAAGAAAAATCGAATGTCATCATTATGTATCGTAATTTCTGAAAAACAAAACAGAGATGAGTATTTGGATTTTTGGAACGAATGGTGCAAGAATAATGACTATGGTGTTAGAATAGATATTAGATATCCGCAGGAACTTTGTGCAAATGATAACATATCATATTCCAATGTGATTGTGGTTGGCTGGATTGGGAAAAACGCTATGCGAACCATATTATATGGATACGATTCAAAAGTATACTATGTTTTGACGTATGATTGTGAAGAAAGATGGAAGAAGAGTCATGTAAAAGATTGGAGGAAAAGTGTAGATAGCTCTAATAATTCAAAGATTGTAAAAAAATCATTTAATACAAAGAAAATCACTATAGATTATAGTTCTTATGAAAAAACTGAAGCAATTCTTAAAGAGGATATATCTACGAACCAATATGGAGAACTTGATGATATTGAGAAACTAATACTTGAAAATAGATATAAGAGATATAGTGCGGGAGGTATAGGCGCTTCTGAATTGGTAAATGCATATCCGGTTAGTTTTGTTGGAGATGTATTGGCTTTTTATAGAACAGGACATAAGGTTATAACAGCAACAGATATTATAAATCAAATTGATGAAAAGATTGTTTCCAAGAACCCTGAGGATTTAAAAGTTGGAGACTTTGTGGTTATAAGAGAATCTCAGAAGGATATTATCAGAGAAATAGCTGATGGTATATTAGATAAAGAGGGGCACGGAGATTATAGGGAGTTAGCTTCGAAGTGGAAAGAGGCTTTAAATGTTGAACTAATATTTTCATCAGTTGATGAAATATATGAGAAAATTAAAAATGCTGGATGTAAAAAGGATCATATGACCATTAAAAATTGGATTAATAATGATGAGATGATTATTCCTAATGATTTAGAAGATTTAAATTTTATTGCAAAAGCGACTGGTGATGCGGTTCTGTTGGAAAAGGCAGAAAAAGTTTATTACGCAGGTAAATATATAAGGAATACACATAATAAAGCAGGGAGAATTCTGTCTGAAAGATTAAAGAAGGTAATTGTTGAGGAATTACAAGCAATGAATAATATTGATCCATTTAATATTTGGGATCCGATAGGTTTTCAGATAGATGAGTTGGGATATGTAATAGTCTTAAAAGTAATTGATATTGGAGGAATAGTTCCGATAGAAGCAGGAAACACAAATCGATTATTGAAAGAATAGGTGTTCTTATATGGCAAAGATGATACCTTCTGTTATTTCTCCGGAAGTAAAAAGCAATGCTGAGAAAAAAATATTTGAATGGTTTAGAGATGATCCTAAAACCGAGGATTGGATAGTTTTACATTCATTAGGAATAGCTAATCATAATAAGGTTATGCATGGGGAAACAGATTTTTTTGTGTTGGTTCCTGGTATGGGCGTATTTGCTATCGAGGTAAAAGGTGGCAGGGTTCGCAGGAATAACGGCGAATGGTCATTTACTGATAAGTATGGGAAAGTAGATATAAAGCAAAGAGGACCATTTGATCAAGCATGGGATGGTGTTTTTAGCATTGTTACCGATTTAAAGAAAAAGCTAGATATAAGTCACAAATATTTAGAAAAAATCTTTTTTGGTATTGGTGTGATGTTTCCTGATGTTGAATATGATTCCGTGGGATGTGATGAAGAACAGTGGCAGGTGTTTGATTGTAATAACGGAAATAGGGTTGGAGATTTTATTGAGAATATCTTTGAAAATTCACGAATTCGTTGGCGAGATTTATATGACCATGATGTATCGGAAGATAAACTTCCATCTGAAGATGATATTAAATATATTGCATCTATTTTAAGAGGTGATTTTGATAAAGCAGTTGCAATAAGTGTTCAGATTAAGTACTCAGAAGAAGAATTGATTCGTCTTACTGATGAACAGTATAGATGTATAGATCAGCTAGATGATAATAAGCGCTGTTTGATTTTAGGAGGAGCAGGGACTGGAAAGACATTATTAGCTATTGAGGAAGCTAAAAAAGCTGCTGCGTCAGGATTAAGTGTTGCTTTGTTTTGTTTTAACCGTACTTTGGGGGATTGGTTTGAAAAGTATTTCGATGATCTTCCTCAATCATTACGCCCATCGTATGTGGGTACATTTCATAAATATATGATAAGAATGGTTAAACAAAATGGGGTAAGACTGAGTTTTCCAGATGATGATTTAGAAAAAGATTACTTTTATACTAATGAAATACCAGTTATTGCAAAAAAATCAATTTATGATTTGAAATACAAATTTGATAAAGTAATTATAGATGAAGCGCAAGATATTATATCTGATTTATACTTAGATGTGATTGATGCGTGTCTTCATGGCGGTCTATCCAGAGGAAGATGGACCATGCTTGGAGATTTTTCTCAGCAAGCAATTTATTCTGATGTGGGCTCGGGCGAAGAACTAAAAGAAAAAATAGAAGAAAGAACATCGTTTATAAGATTTAAATTAACTGTAAATTGTCGTAATACAAAATCAATTTGTGATGAGATATCAATAGTCACAGGCTATGAACCGCCTTCTGATATATGGTCCAAAGTTGATGGTATTCCCGTGGAGTATTTAACCTATTCAACTGATGAAGAGGAAAAAGAAAAATTAACTCAAGTGATTTCCTCGTTATTGAAGAATCATATTTCACCTAAAATGATTAGTATTCTGTCGCCCGTAAAGAGAGAAAAATCGATAGTTTCATTAATAGATGAATATGATATTAAGGACTATAAGGTTTATTCTGGTAACAGATTGGCATTTAGTACTATACAATCATTTAAGGGCTTAGAAAATACTGTAGTTATTCTTGTGGATATTGATGACTTGGAAGATAAAAGATTATTATATGTTGCACTAAGCAGGGCTAGATCTGGCTTGTATGTCATCTTGTCGGAAAAAGCTCGTAAGGAGTATGTTGATATTCAAATAAGGAGACTTAAAAATGGATGATAGACGTACACAAATAATAGATATAATCAAACGAGAGTTTATAGGTCCGGATCCATTAAGTGTTGAAGGAATGGTTCAGAAAAACGGTGAAGAAATTCTATCTTCTGATCCACCTAGTATTAGATATATTGCAGGTATTCTATTTCCCCAAAAGACAAAGTGTGATTCGTTGCCTGAAGGATATGAACCAGAAAAGGCTAAGAATGATGATTCTCCGGATTCTAAGCTGAGTGATGAACCATCTGGTGGTTTGGGTGAATATCTTCAGGATGCTGAGGAGTTAATGAATTTGTCGAATTCTTATCAACAATCCGCTATGAGTATGACTGTTGCTGTTCGTTCTGGGGATACTCTTTTAGTAGAGGTAAATGCAGGAACATATTCTGTTGTAAAAGAAAAAAAGGATGATTCAGGATATGAGCGTGTCAAATATCCGAGAAAGCAGATTACTTGGAGTAATAATGGAAATAATATTCCTCTTCCGGATGAAAAAACAAAAAAATCAGTAGTAGATGTCTATGATGGTGAAGAAAAAACTGCTTTGAAATTTCATATCACATATAGATATAAGATTGAAAATGTATATATATATACATTTACGCTTGAAAACTCAAAAGTGAATGCCTCAGGTCATTTCAAGGATGAAGATTGCTATTATCAAGTTGAGTTTTCTTTAATATCCAAGAATGGTTTTTCATCAATTCCTGAAAAACAAAAACTTATAATTGATGATAATGATTATTTAGCAAATCAAATGCTGTATAGGAATGTGAAAACATATGGAATAGGTCATGGATGTGCTGTTTCTTGGGACGATAAGGATGACACAATAAAAAAGATAAGTACATCGATATTTCCAGAGTATGAAGTTAAGCCTATTATTCCTAATGCTATAGATGGTGTTTCTCTTGATATGTATAAGATGTCAGATTTGGGCGACAAAAATGACATAATCAAAGAATTAAAACTTCTTTGTGATAAATATGAAAAATGGATAGACGGACTATCCTATATAGCAGCATCAGTTTCTGATAAAGGTACCGCTACAAGACATATAAGTAATTGCAAAGAATGTTTGAACAGAATGCGTAATGGTATAGATTTGCTTCAAAATGATGAAAATGTATTACTGGCATTTCAATTAATGAATAGAGCAATGCTATTGCAACAGTTGCATTACAATATGCCTCTTCAGACTTGGACAACAGATGATAATAATAGCTTAGTACTTGAAAATGCAGTTAAGATACTTCCACAGATAACTGATAAAAGTACTTGGTATGGCGATATAAAAAGATATGGTAAGTGGCGTCCGTTTCAGTTGGCATTTGTTTTGATTAATCTGAAATCTATGAGAGATAAAACATCTCCTGAGAGAGGACTGGTTGATTTAATATGGTTTCCTACAGGTGGTGGAAAAACGGAAGCGTATCTAGGTCTTTCGGCATATACGATTTTTATCAGAAGAATTCTAGATAAAAACAATTCTGGAACTACTATCATTATGAGATATACTTTGAGATTGCTTACTTCTCAACAGTATGAAAGAGCTTCGTCTATGATATGTGCTTGTGAATCTATAAGGCAAGAAAAAGAAGAACTGTTGGGGACTGACAGAATTTCCATAGGACTTTGGGTTGGTGGTGAAACATCTCCAAATACAGAAGCAGATGCAAGAAAAGCATATAAAAAGCTTTATAGTGGAGAAAGCAACATTAATCCATTTGTGGTTTTAAAGTGTCCATGGTGTGGCGCTCAAATGGGTGTAGTTAATAAAGGGAAAACCTATGAGACTCCTGGATATAAGAGAATTAGGCTGGGACGTAAAGAAAAAATAGTTTATCAGTGTGCTAATTCTGAGCACAACTGTTTGTTTTCTAAAGGAAACAATACATTACCTTTATATGTGGTTGATGATGATATTTATTCCATTAAGCCAACTCTGTTATTGGGGACAGTAGATAAATTTGCAATGCTTCCATATAGACCAGAAGCCCAGACAATTTTTGGTATTTATAATGGAAAACGAGTTACTGCACCGGATTTAATTATTCAGGATGAGCTGCATTTAATATCCGGTCCCCTAGGATCGATGGTTGGTCATTATGAAACAATAATCCATGAACTATGTTCCTATGATAAAAATGGGAATCATATTTCTCCCAAAGTAATTGCTTCTACAGCTACAATAAGTAGAGCTGCTGAACAATGTCACGCATTGTATGCTTGTGGCGAAAACAATGTTAAACAGTTTCCTCCTTCTGGATTAGATGCTGGTAATTCATTTTTTGCTGTTGAGGATGAAAATGCAGATGGTAGAAAGTATGTTGGAATACTGGCATCTGGTGCGTCATCGGTTGCTACAACTACAATTAGACTTTATGCTGCTTTGTTATACGCAGGAAAAGCCATTAAAGTAGATGACGAAAAAGACAGGGATGCGTATTGGACTAATGTGGGTTATTTCAATAGTATAAGGGAATTAGGTCAAACAGAAACATGGATAAGAGCGGATATAGACGAATATTTACATGTTATATACATGAGAAGATATGAAGATAAAAAGGAAGGGTATAAGGAAAATAGAAGATATATTTGGAGAGATGAGGAATTAACAAGTCGAATTCGAAGTGATAAAATACCGGCTTCTTTACAAAATATGAATATTTCTTATCCATCAGAAGATAAGGATAAGCATCCTGTAGATATATGTCTTGCAACAAATATGATTTCGGTAGGCGTGGATGTACCAAGACTTGGATTAATGACAGTATCAGGACAACCCAAAACGACATCAGAGTATATTCAGGCAACAAGCCGTGTTGGTAGAAATGCAAAATCTCCGGGATTAGTATTTACTATTTATAATCCTGGTAAACCTAGAGATAAATCTCATTATGAACATTTTATTCCATATCATTCACGTATATATTGTAACGTTGAGCCGACAAGTGTTACCCCGTTTGCTGCACCATTAAGGGATAGAGCATTGCATGCTCTTGTGTTTGCATTATTAAGACTTGAAAGCGATAAGGAGGGCTATTCTAATCCACCAAAGATTCCTTCTAAAACTCGAATCGATGAAATAAAGGATATAATATCTCAAAGAGTAGAAGCTGTAGATGAGGATGAACTTGAAGAAACTATAGCTTATATCGATTGGGTTTTGAAAAAGTGGAAACGAGAAGAGCCTCAAAAATATGAAGATTTTAGTTCGGGTGATATTCTTCCATTGATGTTCCCTGCAGGTACTATGAGAAATGCTGCATGGGGAGAAGATAGATCATTTCCGACACCGACCTCAATGCGAAATGTTGATGCATCTTGTGAAGCTAGAATATTAGAAAATGGTTATTTTGAGGAGGATGAATAAATGGCTTTTTCACAGAAACCAATGCGTCGTTCAGCGTTATTAGGTCCATGGGGAGTAGGAGCTATTGTTCCGTTTCCAAATGATGAGTCCTTAATGATTGCCGGTCTTGATATGTGGAGATATACTTCCCCAGAATCATTTAAGATTAAAGACGAGCGACTTCAAAAAAGATTGGGTGTAAAAGAATTAAGATGGCCGCCTGATTATAGAGATAAAAGTGCAGATTCCGAAAACTGTTATTTAACTATCCCTGCAGTTAGATTTCCAAGATGGCATTATTGTCCATTTTGTGGAGGAATGAAAAAGGTTGGCTTGTTTACTAAACAACCAGAATGTGAAGCATTTCAATGGGAACATGGAAGAAAGTGTAAAAATACTGGAAAGTTTAGACATAAACTTATTCCGGAACGTTTTGTTGTTGTATGTCCTAATGGACATATTGATGATTTTCCTGTGGCTGAATGGATTCATTTTGATTCTGGACATCAATATGATCCTAATAAATGTAAAATTAGAAGAAGTACAGGCGGAACATCAGCTGCTCTTACGGGTGTAAGATATGAATGTACATGCGGTGCAAATAAGTCTATAGCAAGTGCGTTACGTCCAGGAGCATTAAGAAGAATTGGTTATAAATGCACTGGATCGAAACCGTGGTTGGGGATAGAAAAAGATGACAATGAGGAATGTGGCTCTGATCCTTTAGAATTAAAAGTATTACAAAGAGGAGCTAGCAATGTATGGTTTGCTGATACAAGGAGTTCAATCTATATTCCTACAGACTCTGAATCAACATCTAGAAGTGTATTAGCAGCAGTAAATGATTGTTTTAAGTATATTGCAAATCATAGGATTAACGGCGAGATAGATAGAAAACTTGTAGATATTTTTGCAGAAAATAGCGAAGTTAATCCAGATGAATTATATAAGGCTCTTGTTGAAAAACTAAACAATATGGAAGGACTTCCTGAAGTTAATGAGTCAATGACAGAAGATGAGTATAGAATGGCTGAATACGAGATGCTTATAAAATCGAGCGGCAGTGATGCATTAGATTTCCATTCTATAAATATTCCTATAGATAAGTATCATATTGATATTCAAAAATATTTTAAAAGCATTTCACTTGTAAAAAAACTTAGGGAAACAAGAGCTTTTGTAGGGTTTAGTAGACTTGAACCTACAGGCGGTAATGATTTAGAACAAAAAAAGGAAATGATTAGACTAGGCTCCGGAGATTGGTTACCAGCTGTACAAATATTTGGAGAAGGAATATTTTTTGAATTTAATTATGATCGCGTTAAAGCATGGGCAGAAAATGAAAAGGTTAAAACGCGTATCGCTATTATGAATGGGGCTTATCAGCATTCTTTTCTTGCAAAAGCTTCTCCGGGAAATATACGACCTGAATATGTATTACTTCATACTTTTTCTCATATACTTATAAATCAATTGAGCTATGAGTGTGGTTATGGCAGTTCATCTATTAAAGAAAGAATTTATTGTGAAAAAACTACTGATAAGAGTAATATGTGTGGCGTTCTAATTTATACCGCTACGGGAGATTCGGAAGGGTCTCTTGGTGGATTGGTAAGACAAGGAGAAAAGGGAAGGCTAGAGGATACTATTGTTGCTGCAATAAAAAATGCTGGATGGTGTTCTTCAGATCCTATATGTATTCAATCAGCAGGACAAGGACCAGATTCTTGTAATTTGGCTGCTTGTCATAATTGCGCTTTATTGCCAGAAACTTGTTGTGAAAATGGAAATAGACTTCTAGACAGAGGTGTATTAATAGGAGAATTGGATAATAAAGAGATAGGATATTTTGCCGGACTTTTATGATTACTTATTTACGGATTAATACTTATATATGAGGAATAATCAAATGGGAACCATGACAGATAATACAATAAAAAAACTATATGAATATGGAAAACGAGTTTATTCTGGGGAGTTAACAGACAAAGAAGCAGCCCAAAGAGTACATGAAGAAAATCCTGAAGTTGCGGAAAGCTCTGCGAAACATTATATCAATTGGTATAAAAAGATGAGAGAGGGCAGTTTTCTTTCGTGGAATACCAATGCTAATTTGTTGAAATACTATGTGTCTAGAATTATTGAAGAAGAGTCTGTTGAAATATCTGAATTAGCAATAAAGTCGGCTAGAAAATATGCCCTATACAAAAACATGACTGATTTAGATCAAGAATTGCTAGAAATTGCAAATCAAAATAAAATAAAAATCCTTGATTTAGAAGATGAAAAGATAGATGAATCTGTTTGGTTGCCATCAATTGAAGAATATAATCCAGATATATCTAAAGAAAAATGGATAGAATTATTAAATAATAAAGAAATATTTGGCGATAAATATTTGATGGCAATGGCTTGCATATATGATAATGGGGGCGAGGGATCTTGTTCGGAGCTCGAAGAAAAATATCATCAAAATATGACTTTATGGAGGACTTCTTGTGGAGTTCATCTTGCTGAAAAAATAGCTGATTATACACTGTGTTCTAGACTGCAAGAAGATGGAAAAACTACATTTTTTGTAATTCCATTTTTATATAGAAAAGCAAATTCTGATGAAAAGGGTAGTTATATATATAAATTGCGTCCGGAATTGAAGGAAGCCTTGGGAGAATTTGATATTTTGAAATATTTACCTGATATAGAAAAAGAATTAACTACAAAAGACATGTTGGCTCAAATTAAAGAATATATTGATTCTAAAGGGTTCAGCTATGATTATGAACTTATCGAAAACTTTTATTTGTGTTTGAAGTCAAAACCATTTGTGCTTTTAGCTGGTACAAGTGGAACGGGAAAAACAAGATTGGTTCGATTGTTTGCTGAGGCGATAGGAGCATTAAAGAATGAAAGATATTTACAGGTGGCAGTAAAACCTGACTGGTCTGATTCAACAGATTTGTTTGGTCATATTAACTTAGATAACAAATTTGTTCCAGGATCAATAATTGATTTTATAAAAAGAGCAGAAGATGATACTGAAAAATTACCTTATATCTTGTGCCTTGATGAGATGAATCTTGCTCGTGTTGAGTACTATATGAGTGATTTTCTATCGGTTATGGAGACAAGGGACTGGAAAGATGGAAAAATAATAACGGATAAGCTTGTTCCGAAAGTTTGTTATTCTGGTGATCCGTTAGCTGAAAAAATGTATGATTCATTAATAATTCCGGAGAATCTCTATATAGTAGGAACAGTGAATATGGATGAAACCACATTTCCTTTTAGTAAAAAAGTTTTAGATCGTGCCAATACAATAGAGTTTTCGTATGTGGATTTTTCTTTACCTGAATTGCAGGAGAAAAGAATTGTAAAAACTGTTGATGTTGAAAACATCTTTTTAAGATCTAAGTATCTTCGCTTGTTTACTGATTGCACTGATTATTGGGATAAAGTTACTTACTATAATAATAAAATAATTGCAATAAATACAATATTAAAAGAAGGCGATGTTCATTTTGGCTACCGTATGAGAGATGATATTATCTTTTATATGCTATATTGTGATGAAGCTAAACTTTTGGAAGAGGATAGAGCGTTTGATTATCAGATATTACAGAAGATTTTACCTAGAATTCAAGGTAGTTCTGAATCAATAGCGAAAATATTAAAAAAATTATTTAGTGAAGTATGTGCAGGACCATATGAAAGTAAAAATGGAATAAACGATTCCTACAAGATGGAAAATTACATGTCTGATGGTGGGACAGCAAAGTATAAATTGAGTGCCGAAAAGATATGGAAGATGCTAAGGAGATTTGAAGAAGATGATTTTACCTCGTTCTGGGTCTAATCAAATTGTTAGTATAAAAACTAACAATATATATTTAACCATTAAGAGAAGAAAAGAAACTTCTCTTGCTTCAGATGCTCTTAAACAGCAGAAATCAAAGCTTGAGATATGGGGGAATATTTTAGATCTAAAGGTAGAGGATGAAATAATTGATTCATTAGATAATAACACGGATTATATCAAAATCGAGACGGCACCTTTGTTCTTTGAACAGTCAGATTATTTGATAAATGCAAAAACGTTAAATGGGTGTCCTCTATATTTTGATCATGCAAATAAAGGAATTAGAGAAGCTATATCTGTATCATTTGATGATAGGAGTATGTTAAGTGGTACAATAAATTTTGGTAGTGAGGTAGGTTATTCGAATCTTATTTTTTTTGATGATCAAGGGAATCGGTTATTGTTAGAGATAGAAGTGTTTCCATCAAAACTTTCATATAAGGAAGACTATGAGGCGATTAGAAATGATATAAATGAAATGGTTGAGGCGGCTACAATTGATTTTTTAAAATCTACATTTACAAATGTAAATACAACAAATTTACGTAATAATGTTCCGGCAGTGTTTTTTGAACTGATTAATCAGTTGTTTGAAAAATACTATAAATCCATCAATGTTATTATGTTGAACCCCAATCATAAACTTGTTACAGAGCATGTTGTTCTTCCGGCACATAAGATTAAAAAGAATGATGTGAAAACATACCAGTGGATTGCAAAGCATTCTGATAAAGTTAAAAGAGTGGATGGATCAATTCGTGTTAATTCGGCTTTAACTGTAAAAAAGAGAATAATATATGATACCTTTGAAAACAGACTTGTTAAATTTATGCTTTCATCTACAGTTGAGAGATTATTAGACTTTAAAAGAAAATATCTTTCGAATTTTAGAGATTCCCAAAAATCTGCAGATATAAAGGTTTTGAATCGAATAGATTCAATGGTTTCAAAAGTAAAAATCATACTGAAAAATCCAGTCTTTGTAGATGTTTCTTCTTTAAAAAATCTAGAAACGATGTCATTGGTATTTCAAATGGCTCCTGGATATAGAGAAATGTATAAATGCTATCAGTTGATGCACAGGAGTATTTCTTTTAATGGTGAGGTTTTTAATTTATCATTAAAAGATACAGCAACATTATATGAATACTGGTGTTTCATTAAACTTGTAAATATTATGAAAAATAATCAGGATTATACTTTGATTGATGATGGAAAGGATATTATAAAAGCAAATAGAAAAGGAATAACAGTAACATTATCAAAAGATAGTAAATCTATAGTAAGATTTATTGACACCAAAACAGGTGATAAGATTAAAATTATTTACAACCCTGGTGCATATTCAACTGAAACTGTGAAGCAGATACCAGATAATGTCCTTTCACTTGAAAAAAATGTTGGTTTTGGTAATGAATCGGAGATTTATCAATATATATTTGATGCAAAGTATAAGGTTGAAATGAATCCAGATGAATACTATCCAGATGAGAATCCGGGCCCCAAAGTCGTGGATATTAATACAATGCATCGATATAGGGATGCCATTGTTACCAATATGAATAATATGCCTAAGAAGATTATGTTTGGTGCGTATGTTTTGTTTCCATATCCTAGAGATGAAGATGAATATAAAAAGCATCAGTTTTTTAAGAGCATAGATAAGGTTAATATAGGGGGGATTCCATTTCTTCCAAGTAAAACGCAAATAGCTGAAGATATATTGGCACGACTGATTTCTGAATCAAATAACAGTGCATTTGAACGTAGTATATTACCAGTGGGGATAGAGTCAAGACTAGCAAAAGTTGAATGGGATAAAAAAGATGTACTTATAGGATCTCTCAGTTCAAAAAAACAGTTTGATGCTGTTATAAAAGATAAATATTATTATATTCCTAAGTCAAGTATGCCGGACATAAGGAAGAACGTAAGATATATAGCTTTATATCAATCAAATAGATTGTTCGGTAAAAATTCGGGTATTTTATATTATGGAGAAGTTCTAAGTTCAGAAATACGCAAAAGAAAAAATATCAATAACATTTCTGGAAGAACCAACCCCAATGAAGATTGCTTTTACTATTCAATAGATGAATGGAAAACGCTTGATTCAAAAATAGAATTTGAGGAAGAATGGGTATATAAGCCTCGCTTGACCAACTATTTTCTTCTGAATAATAGTATAAAAACTTTTGAATTATTTAACATAAGAACAGAGGAGGATTATCGACTTGTTACAGAGCTAAGAAGACTTCAGAAAAATATAGATGTTAAAGATACTGTAAAAGATTTATTTATTAAGTTCAATGATTCTATTTCATTTTATAATGATGATGAATATATTTATGTGTATCAAAATGGTGTGACAAAAATACGGAAATCAACAAAGACATTCTCTGAACATCCGAGTGAATTCTTTTGGCAAATTAGATATCTGCTAAATTCTTCGAGTGAAAGAGATGCTGAAATAACTGTATAAATACAAGAGATAAAGGTTTATTAAACGGTGACTGATTATATGGATGTATTGACAAAAGAACAACGTCATAAAAATATGTCTCATATCAGAGGAAAAGATACAGGTATTGAAATTAAGCTTCGAAAGCTTTTATGGAGTAAGGGGTTTCGATATAGGAAGAATTATAAGAATCTTCCATAATGTCCGGATATAGTTTTAGTAAAATATAAAATCGCAATCTTCTGTGATGGGGAATTTTTCCATGGGAAGAATTGGGAAGAGCAACGAGAAAGACTAGAAAATAGTAATAATAGTCAATTCTGGATTAATAAAATTGCTCGGAATATTGATAGGGATGATGAGGTTAATAAAAAGCTGAATGCTATGGGATGGACTGTTCTTCGCTTTTGGGGTGACGATATAAAGAAACATCCAGATGAATGTGTCCGTGTTATAGAAGAAACGATATTTGATAATATGATTGAAGACTGTTAAAGTCATACACAGGAGTTCTGTCTCGGATTATACCAAGATCAGTATTGATGTTTGTGGTTAAGTTTTCCGTTAGGATGAAAAATATGCCAGTTGTAAGCTCATCCATATAAAACATTACAGTGGTAAGTAAAATGGCATTACAAATGGCCGCTTGTAATGAAAATGGTGATAAAAACAGCTATTTGTAAGTAAAATGGCATGACACGATTTTTTGCATTTTTTAAGTGTAAGTAAAATGGCATGACAATTCGCTGATTGTAAGTAAAATGGTAGGTAAAATGCTTATTTGTCAGTAAAATTGACTTACAGGAGGCATATATGGTGAGATTTCATATTTATAGGTGGGTATTAGGGGGGTGTCCCCTAACAAGATGCGTTTTGTAAAACAAAAGGCGTATCTTGCGCTATCCCCCAAATGTTGCTTTTAGCAAAAAAATTAAGAAATCATATTGTTGCTGTTTAATGCGGCGAGGAGATGAAAGAATATCTCTTCGCCGTATTTTGTTTTGTAAAAAAGAATAATCTTTTTTTCTTAAGTTTGTTGTTTTTTATGCTCCAAAAGGTGGGATTGATAGAGGGGTTAATTATTTTTTTTAACTGCAGTTGTTATTTCCTCTGAAAAAATTGTGTTCATTGAAAGGAGCGATGAAAAATGCCTATTAAAAAGTATCCACACATTAAGGGCTCTAGTGTTGATAGGGGAATTTATTACCGTTTGCCTAAGTTTTTATTTGAAAATAGTGAGTTTAAGGATTTATCCGTAGAAGCTAAAGTTATTTATGCAAAGTTGCTTGACCTTGATGAGTTTTCTGAAAAAGCTGGTTGGTATGACGAAGAAGGTCGAGTTTTTGTGAGATATACACTTAGAAGAGTTGAAGAGTTTCTAAATTGCAGCTGTCATAAAGCTCAGGATATTTTTAAGGAGTTAGGAGAGGAGGGAGTTGGCCTCATTACCCGTGTTGCTCAGGGTAGGGGAACTGCATCGATTATATATGTGCATAGATATGACTCTCAGACTGATAATAGATATGCATTTTGGGATAATCCTGCTGTCCTAAAAAAATAACTACTATTATCCCGAAAGAACAGCTAATAAATAGTTCTTATATAAAATGATTATAGTTAATTTACAGATAAGGAGAATAGTACAGATAATAGAGGTAATTATTATATATTGTGTTGGATTAAATCAACCCTTGCATATTCATTCTTTATCCATTATATTTGAGGAGAAGAAAAACGCATTATATGCAGGAGGTTCGATTTCATCCAACATAGAAAGGGGTTTCTATGAAGGAGGTAACTGAGATATCGGACAACCTGGCTATGTCTATTAAGATCGATAAAGAGCCGGATGATATTACCACCTATGGAGAATATACTGTAAAGTCATATTTTGTAGGAGATGAAGATATCACTGAGCTCATCTTAAGTTATATCGACAGAGTAGCCTCGTTGAAGTTATAAGGCACATTTCTAAGAATGTGCTTCAAGAGGTTATAAAAATCCATGAAAGAAAGAAAATTATATAAAGCAGCTATCTATCTTCGGCTTTCAAAGGGCGACGATGATCTTAGTGTTCTTGAAAAGCAGGAAAGTAATAGTATAACTAATCAACGACTCATAACGAAGAGTTATATTGATAAGCATTCGGATTTGAAATTCATTAAGGAATATCTGGATGATGGATATACAGGAATGAACTTTGATCGTCCTGGTCTTAAGCAGATGATGGAAGATATCGATGCCGGTATTATTGACTGTATCGTTGTAAAGGATTTATCAAGATTCGGAAGAGAAAGGATTGAAGCAGGCACATATTTGTTGAAGACATTTAAAGAAAAGAATGTCAGATTTATTGCTATAAATGATTCTTATGATTCTCTTACTGCTTCTAATAGTGAGACTCATGTGATACTTCCAATCAAGGCACTGACAAATGATAACTACAGTAGGGACATATCTATGAAGGTTCGTTCCAGTAAGGCCATAAAGCGTGAGAGAGGCGACTTTGTTGGAGGAACTGCACCGTACGGTTATAAGAAGGCACCTGATAATCCAAATAAGTTGGTGATAGATGAAGAAGCGGCAGCAGTAGTTAAAAGTATATTTGACAAAAAAATAAATGGTAAAAGTGCAAATGCAATTGCCAAGGATCTCACAAATGAGGGAGTCCTGACACCATCCGAATATAGGAAGAGTAAGGGTGAGAAGACTACCGGATTCAAGAGAACCAATCCTGGCAAATGGTCTGCCCGAGGCGTAATGAGAATACTTCGAAATGAAGCTTATATGGGTACGTTGATTCAGGGTAGATACAGGAAAATTAGTTATAAGGTTAAGAAATGTGTTGAGAAGCCTGAAGAGGAATGGAGCATACATGAAAATGCAATGGAGCCGATTATCTCCAAAATAGATTTCAGAACAGTACAGAAGCTTATTGAAAGAGATACGCTTCAGGCTCCCGGAACAGATACATCTTATATGTATTCTGGAATGCTCTTCTGTGGTGACTGTGGACATCCAATGTTTAGAAGACAGTACGATGGAAAGAATGAGAGAAAAGTTTACTATTTCTGTTCTAAGTATGAGAAAGGCGAAGGCTGTTCAAGTCATAAAATCTATGAAGAAGACTTGGATAGAATATTAACATTTCACCTTACGGATATGATGAATAAGCATGGTGATTATTCAAGAGTAATGAAGAGGTTGGATGAGGCTGAAATCAGCTTCGAAGATGCAGTTGAACATGATAAGAAGATAGTGGAACTGGTGAAGGAGAAATCCTCGATTGTAATGCTGATCAAGACACTTGAGACAAGTCTTGTGGAAGGTCTTGTAGATGATAGTCAGTATTACGAATATAAAGAAATATATCTGAAGAAGATTGATGCAATCAATAAGGCAATTGATTGTCAGAAGAAGATTATATCTTCAATATACGATGAAGGTGTCGAAGCGGCAGAACGTCTGGATGATCTGAGAAGTGGTCTGAAGATGGGCAAGCTGACAAGAGCTGGACTTGTGACATTTATCGATAAGATAAATGTATGCAGTGATAACACCTTGGAAATCGTTTTCAGATATCAGCTCATGTACGAAAAGTTAAAGGAACTCGACCGATTATCGGAACAGAGGATTACAGCGGTAAGGCATAAGGAGGCATAGTATGGCGAAACACAAGAGACTCTACGGAGCAGAAAAAGAGGAAAGCCAGAGTACTTCTAAAATATATAAAGTGGCTATGTATGCAAGACTATCAGTGGATAGAGAAGAGAGAAAAGCTGAGTCAATCGAAACACAGCTGGAGATAATGAGGCGATTCGTAGCCGACCATCCCGAACTAAAGAATTATAAAGAATATATCGATAGAGGTTATTCGGGAACAACATTTAAAAGACCTGCATTTGAAGAAATGATGACGGATGTTAAAGAGGGAAGGATAAATGTGATTATCGTAAAAGATCTGTCAAGATTCGGAAGAAACGACTTGGAAACAAGCAATTATCTTGAGACTATTCTTCCCTTTATGCAGGTCAGATTCATATCTGTAAATGATAATTATGATTCGTATGATGCGGTTGATTCCGGAAAGGCGTTGGAAATCGCACTGAAGAATCTTGTTAATGATATGTATGCGAAGGATATATCCAGGAAGGTTTATTCTTCCAGACGTAGTGATATGGAACAAGGAGTCTTTCTTGGAAGGGAAGCTCCGTATGGTTATAAAATAAACAAGGAAGATAAGAAACGTCATTTCTTGATTGATGAACCGGCAGCCGAAGTTGTTCGAAAGATATTTCAGATGGCTCTTGATGGGGATTCAGTCAGAGATATTGCTACAACACTAACGGATGAAGGTTACGCAAAACCGAGAGATTATAAAAAGACTGGAAAACTGATGATTGAAAATGATCCTTCCAGCGTTGCAACAAAGCAAAAGGGAAATGAATGGTATTTCAGTACAATTTCTTCGATCCTGAATAATAAAGCATATATCGGAATGCTGGTACAGGGCAAGCGTGTGGCAAAGCTTTTCGAAGGAGAGAAGAGGCATAAGAATGATGAGGGAAACTGGATATCCATTCCGGATGAACACCCAGCTATTATCTCTGAAGAGGATTTTAATAAGGTACATGAAATCTTGGATAGAAAGGTTGCTGATTCAACATTTAATGGTGATTCAGGAAAGAGAATTCAGATAAAGGATAATAAGTATAAAAGGATTCTGTATTGCGGAGAATGTGGACGTAAGCTTCAGATGGCATCTGAGGTGAGAGTAAGAAAGGGTAAGAAGTACAGGAATTATTATTTTCAATGTGTAAGAGGTGATTCGGATAGCAAGTCCAGAGCCTGTGGAGTAAGGATAACTGAGGCTACTTTGGACAAGCTGTTATATAACAGCTTATGTGATATCGCTGGAAAGCTGACCAATAGTGATGATATCTCAAAATATGTTGAGAAGATGAATGTGGCGTCTGATTCTTTGGATGCAGAATATCAGAAGAAGCGACAGTATATATCACAGTCTATTAAAGGAATAAGAAATGATATGGCTGATGACTTCCGAAAATATGCTGAGGATTCCATCAGTCGATATGAATATTCAGAAAGACAGCACAGTAATCAGGAATCTATTGATAATCTGGAAGACAAGCTGGCAGAACTTGATAAAAGATACGAAGATAGTAGACAACAGCTGAATTCACTTAATAGATGGTGCAAAGCGTTTCTATCAGGAAGAAGATGGAAAAAGATAAAGCTGGATGAAGAGCTTCTTCGAATTCTTGTGAAAGAGGTTAGAGTATATTCTGGACATGTTCTTGAGGTGGATATTCCGATAGGTACTTCATTAGAATCTTCCAAACAAAGAGGAGAGGAGGTTTTATAGTATGAAGCTTGCTATGTATCTAAGACTATCGAAAGATGATGGCAGCACAGATGAAAGCAATAGTATAAAGAGTCAGCGTAATATCATAAAAGAATATATATTTTCTAATCCGGATCTGCGTCGTTATGAGTGTGTTGAATTCAAGGACGATGGAATCTCTGGAAAGCGTGAGGACCGTCCGGAATTCACCAGAATGATAGACCTGATCCGTAAGCAGGAAATCCAGTGCGTTATTGTAAAAGATATGTCGCGTTTCTCCCGTGATCAGCTGATTGCAGGCAAATACAGAGAGCAGATATTTCCGTTTCTTGGAGTACGCTTCATTGCTGTCACTGACCATTACGACAGTATAAACTATATCGGAGCATATGGGGAAATAGATATCGCCTTCAAAGAAATCCTGAATGATATGTATAGTGAGGATTTATCAGATAAAGTTAAATCTGCCCTGGACATAAGACGTGGAAATGGCAAATACATTTGTGAGAAACCACCCTATGGTTACAGGAAATCTGAGACAGACAGGCACCAGCTTGTTGTAGATGAAGCGGCAGCAAAGGTTATTCGTAGAATATATAAGGAATACATAGCCGGAAAATCTATGTATGCACTAAGTAAAGAGCTTAATAAAGATGGTATTCCATGTCCAGCAAAATACATGCAGGAGAGTGGAATCTTTGTTAGTGATAAAAAAAACTATCGTGATTCTGTTTGGACTGTAGCTTCAGTCAGCCGGATCCTTCACAATGAAGTATATATCGGTAATCTCATGTATGGAAAAAGCAGAGCTAAGGATACAGGACTAAAGCAGAAGGTTAATATATCTCGTGATGAATGGAAGAGAGTAGAAGGAACGCATAAAGCAATCATAGATAAGAAGCAGTTTGATAAAGTACAAGAACGATTGAGAGATAATAAAGCTTGTATTGAAAACAGTGTTGATATAGAAGAAGTTTCTCTTCGTGGACTTGTTTATTGTAAAGGCTGCGGAAAGAAGCTCTACTATGATAAAAGTGGTCGTTCCAGATTCTGCTGCAATACTCGGTATACTGATAAGCCTCACGATAAATGTCTGGTATCAATCCGGAATGAAGACTTGGAAGAAGTTGTCATATCAGAGATACAGAAATACATAGAAACCTGCGTTGATTTTGAAAAAATACGTAAGCTGAATAGGATTAAAATTCAGAATAGCAAGGCTAAGCTGAAGAAAGATATAGATAAACAGTCTGGAATGATCACCAGAATCAAAGACGAACTGAAGAACTCATTTGAAGCCTTTGCATCTGGTCAAATAACTAAGACTGAATACTTGGAATTCAAGAGTAAAACAGATGTTGTCCTGGAGGATTCTGGTAAGAAGCTAAGTATACTCGAAACGAAGCTGCAGGATTTACTCAGAGAAGAAGCAGAATCCTATAACGGTCTTCATGTAACAAAGGATATGATGAAGATAGACGCACTCAGCAAAGAGCTGGCAGAACTTCTGATAGATAAAATAATCGTAAGCCAGGACAAGCAGATTGAAATACTGTGGAAATTCACACCTGAACTGCGGGTGGTAAGTTAAGAAATTCCTTACAAATCAAGAATTACAATGATAGAGTATTGACAAAATGCTATCATCGAGTTATCCTAATGATAGGAAAAGCTAAAAATCCTATCATTCATTAATTTGTTAATATGGAGGATAGAATAATGAATAATATAACTCAAGAGGAGATTGAAGAATATCTCTCAGATGTAAAAAAGGCGGTATCTGAAGACAGATATAGATTGGATCGTAACAGTAGAAGACAGGATAATATTGATTTGTTCATTAATTATGTTATTGATGAATCTAGAGCAAAAGATATCATACTGAGTTTGGAGGTTATGGATTTTTCTGAAATAGTACAAAACGAACATGTTGGATTTGAACATGAAATGCTATATATTTTTGGAAAGGATGTTCAATTGCTGGAGAGAACTGGAACTGAGGAAGTGACAGTTTCACTCTACATTAAATTTAACAAGTTGGAAAACAATTATGTGATTGTGATTTCATTTCATGAACAACATTATCCATTAAAGTACTATTTTAGATAAAAAGGAGATGGTTAGTATGTTAGAGAAGGAAAGAAGAGACTTCTGTATAGAATGTCGCAAAGAAGTAGAATATTATCTGAAGAAAAAAGAAATTAAAAAAATAATAAAAGACAAAGAATATAGTTTTACAATTACAACAGCTATATGTTCTGAATGTGGTGCAGATATAAGTATTCCGGGACTAATGGATTATAATATTCGTGAAATTGATAAACAATATAGAGAAGCAGAAGGCTTAGTGAGCAATAATGATATACTGAATTTAATGAACATATATAAGGTCGGAAAAGCTCCTTTATCGCTTGCTCTTGGTTTTGGAGAAATAACTATTACTAGATATTTAGAAGGTCAGATACCATCAAAAGAGTATTCGGATGTGATAAAAAAAGCACTTACTTCTCCGGAATATATGAAAAAATGTCTTTATGAAAATAGAGATAAAATATCTGAAACTGCATTTAGAAAAGCAATTGGTGCTGTTGAAAGTACTGAAAAACTATTCTCAATTTCTCCGAAGATGATAAGGGTTATAGCTTATATATTTAATAAATTAGAGGAAGTGACTCCATTAATGCTACAAAAGCTTCTTTATTATGTTCAGGGTATATACTCAGCATTATATGATACACCTATATTTGAAGAGGATTGTAGAGCTTGGATACATGGTCCTGTATATTATGAGGTTTTTGAGTTGTTTAGAGATTTTAAGTATAATCCAATAGATGATGCTCGTTTTGCTTTATTTAATGGATCGAAAGATAATTTATCTGCTGAAGAGAAAGAGGTTATTGATTTAGTTGTTGATACGTTTGGAATGTATGGTGGTAAAACACTGGAAAGAATAACACATCATGAAACTCCTTGGGTAAATGCTCGAAGAGGTTATGGCGATGATGTTAAATCTAATGAGATTATACCTAAGAAGGCAATTACTGAGTATTTTAGGTATATAGGAAAACAGTATGATTTAAAATCAGAAGATGGTTTGAAGAGCTATATTCATTCAAAATTAGGTTAGTTTTTGTGATATGTATATTTGAAAGCCAGACGGTTTATCAAATAGAAAAGCTGGAGGCGTTAGACTCCAGCAATCCCTTGTCAAAGATAATCCTTGACGATAAAAAGCAAAATAATCATATCATAATGGATTTTCTTCTGGCAAGGAGAACTTGTGAAAGGAGGAAGAATCTATGGCAGTACACCATGGCGGAAAAGTGGGTGGAGCAGCAAAAACTCTGGCATCTAAGTCTTCTAGTAAGTCTTCAAAGAGTAAAGCTGGAAAAACACTCGCTAATCATAAAGCTAAAGAACACAAAAAATAACATGCTTCTTTGTAAATGAAGCAATCTTGGAAAATATTGTGAAGTATGTGGCGTTATAGGTTGATTTATAATACCTATAGCGCCTGTTTTTGTGCATTTATATCTGATAATGTGCAGTAAAAATGTAAACTCTAAAGGATAAATGTGCACACTAAATATGCATAATTCAATACAAATGTGCATAATCAAAATATCACTTGCTTGCACAATTCTGTTGAATTATACTCGGATTATAGATGAAAAAAGGAGGTGCATCTTATGGAAAATAATACAGATACTGTAGGGATGAATATTAGAAGGCTTCGTAGAGAACGTGGTATGACGCAAGGAGATTTGGCTCAAAAGGCATTGATTCAGCGTGAAACAATATCAAAATATGAAAGTAATAAGTTGACACCTACACCTGAAAATTTGGAAAGACTTGAAGAAGCTTTAAAAGTTCCAGTAGGTTCTTTAGCTCAAAAGGTTGCTATTGCTATTCCAGATACATCTGCATTGTTAAGAAATAAGAGATTATTAAATCTTTTGCTGGAAGATTACAGCCAGGTAATAATTCCTGATGTTGTCATTCTTGAATTGAGCAGTTTTAAAAATGCTAAGATTACTAATAAATCAACTGGTCAAGAAAGAAGGCAAAAAAAGATAGCATCTCAAACAATGAGCATGCTTGACGAATACATGCTTAAATATAAGGGTAGAGTATATAAAAAAGATACTAGACAATATGATGTATCTAAAAATCTAGGTGTCTCTGAAAAAGATCAAAGAATAGTAGAATTAGCAAAAGATGTAAGAAAGCAGTCTTCGAGAGTAGTAGATATTATTCATATTGATAAAGATATACCACTTTTAGTTGATGATTCAATTAATGCGTTATATTTAGAAAATTATATGGCAAAAAGGTCTAAGACAAGTGGTAACTATCAGCTTATTCTTGACTTGGATTTAGAGTTTGACCATTTAGACAGATACGATATTGCTGCAAGGGAAATGGATTTGAATGCGTTTCTTCCTGATGGGATGACGTTATTAATAAGTTGTATAAGATGTAATGAACCGGAAAAGAAAGAAGAGAGAAATGGGCGTGAAATTCCTGAGGCTAAAATTCAAAAGAAACTGAAATTCCTTTTGGAACATGGAGCTGATCCGAATAAACCAGATTCAAATCAATATTGTCATACCCCATTGGAACATTGTATAGAAAGGTTTGATCCATCTTATGAAGAATTCTGTATGCTTTTAGATTATGGAGCAGATTACAATAAATGTTCTGTGGATGAGACACAGCCTGCTGACAAAAGAATAAGTGAAATTAATGAAGGGAATACTCCTTTGATGATTGCTTGTTTTCACGGGAAAATGAAGTATGTTAAAAAATTATGTGAGTATCCGGATTTAAGTATTAATGCTCAGGATTGTAATGGATATACAGCTCTAATAAAATGTGCTCGTAGAAGATGGGATAGAAGAAACGAGGGAAAGAAGTGTGACTGGTATGAGAAGATTTATTATTTCTTAAAAGATGAGATGCATGCAGATACATTAATAAGAGATAGAAATAATAGAACTGCTCAGGATTGGTGGGATATGCCTTTAGATTCTGAAGAGGAAGAAGATGAAAATAAATAGGATATGTATATCAATAAATAATCGATGTAATCTGGCTTGTAAGTATTGTCACTTTCATGAGAAAGGACAAATTGAATCTGCCGATATGAATATCTATGAGATTCTAAATAATGTTAAATCATATACAGATGAACCATTTAAGATAGGATTTGTTGGTAATGGTGAGTGCTTTTTGGATTGGCCGGAGCTAAAGGAGTATATATCTTATATTGAGGATAGTCCTAATATAAGCGCGTATACCATAACAAATGGAACGATTAATCTTTCTGATGAAGATTGGTTATTCTTGGAAAAACATGATGTAAATGTTGGGTTTTCTATTGATGGATACAAAGAATTACATGATATAAATAGATGTGGTTCTTTTGATACAGCGATTGAAACTGTGATGAAATATAAGAGAGTTACTGGTCATTATCCAACATTTAATGCAACTGTTGGAAAAACAAGTCTAGATAATATGCAGAGAGTTATTGATTTTTTTAAACCATTTGGAACCAGAGTGACTTTTTCACGAATGATTGGTAAAGCTGGAATAACATTAGATCAGTATCACAAATTTATTTCTACTGCAGAAAAACAGATACCTGTGAGACGTGGTGGAAATGATTGCACTATGTATGGTGGATTATGTGGGGCCGGAATCAATAATTATTTTTTTGCAAATGGTAATGTGTATTATTGTGGAAACTGTATTGATCTTCCGCCAATTGCATCAAGTGGAGTTTCTTTCATAGAGTTGGAAAAATTAACGCTAAGTTTTGATAGAACCAATTGTTATAAGGAGTCAATATGCGTATAGCTTTGTATGGAATGCCCACAGCAGGAAAAACACATATATTAAATCAGATTGATTTTATTGAAGTAATCTCCGGAAGTAAAATGCTACGGGTTTACGATCCTGATTTTGATTCTAGGAATAAAGAAGGAAGAGAACAGGACAGAAAAGCCATTGCTAGATTGCTCTTAGATAAAGAAAACTTTATTATGGATGGACACTATGCCTTTGGAAATGAAATTGCGTTTACTGAGGATGATGGAAATCTATATGATGTATTCTTATACTTGTATATTTCGCCGGATATATTAAAGAGCAGAATGGAGTTTTCTGAAAAGAATAAGCAATATCTTGAATATGATATTGCTAACTGGCAGCAAAGTGAGATAGAGGGGTTAAGAGAGTATTGTCACAAGAATAATAAAGACTTTTATGTGATTGATAATCCGCCTTCAGATTGTTTTGGTGATGTATCAGTGGTTATCAGTTTTATAAAAAGTATTACGGATGGGTTTAGTTGTGTGACTTATGCTAAAAGATGCGCAGATAGCATAATAAAACAGAGCGATTCTGAAATTATAAATTTATACGATGGGGATAAGACATTAACGATAGAAGACAGCAGTAATATTGCATTTGATTATACAACCAATATTTATGATGGAAATTTTTATACAGGTTTTCAATCATGGAAGCAGAGGAGAGAGTTCGCTGAGTACAACATTGATGAATTAGGAAATGTTCCGGTTCATTATAATGATAGTATAAAAGCAACAATTACAAAGGATTCTTTTATCCTGACGTCAGGGCATGAACGAATATGGGATTATTTAGCCAAAAAACTTGGAATTGAATTCTTTTGTGGAGAAGAAATGGCTGCTGATACCAAATATTTTATAACTAAATTTCTTCAAGAGGCCGGAAAGAGTGTGGTGGCTTATGGTGATGGAATGAATGATTATTATATGTTGAAAAAAGCAGACAGAGGATATCTCGTATTAAAATCAGATGGTTCAATAAGTAAATCGTTAAAAGGAAGAGACACGGAGGGGTTGAATATTGTTTGAATTAGCAAAAAATGAAAGAATTGATAAGCTGATTGCTATAACAAAATCTAATTCAGGAATATCGGGACCAGAATTGGCAAGGGCACATATAGAGCTAGGTAGAGAACTTGGTAAACAGATTGTAGACACAGATCCGAAAGATACAACCATTGTTGCTTTATTGCGTGGTGGTATATTTTTTGCTGAAGGTTTGTATTTTGAGTTGGGATGCAAATTTGAAGTATATGATCCTAAGCAGGATGTTTTTGTTAAACCAGATACAAAAAATGTAATTATAGTTGACTCTGTTATCAATACCGGTAACACGATTTTAAAAATTTTAGAACCTGATATGAAGGTGGCTTGCTGTGTTATAAATGAAAAAGCTGTTTCTCTGTTTGATGATAGATTATATACAGTCAGAGTATCGAAGAATTCATTTGTTGGCAAAAACGTGAAAAGACAGGATGGTGCTGTTGGACCTGATACTACAATGAGGTTGTTTAATCAGTTGTAGGAAGTAATTAATAATGAATATCTAAAAAACCAGATTTCACAAGAAGTGGATCTGGTTTTTTTGTGCAAAAGTGCTCCAAAATGTGCAAAGGATATGTGCACAAACAGAAAACAATGTGCACGATAAAATTGCAAACTGTGCACAGATGTGCAAAGCGTCGTGGAGATATTGATGCACATTTCGAGTTCTGATATAGTGAAATCACCAAAGAAAAAGGAGGATAAGAAGATGGAAAAAATAATCAAGCGTAACTGTCAATGCTGCGGTAAGAGACTTGAATATGATAACAAAAAGGAAATCTGCAGGGAGTGTAAGAAAGAGAAAAGAAAGGAGTGGTGGAAAGAAAACTGGAAATGGGTGGCTGGGATAGGAGCTGCCATAACAGCGGGAATAATAATTGTATGCACAAACAAAAGCAATGAAGATATCGACTTTGATCAATTACTTCCGAGAAAAGATGATGAACCATTGCTGACAAGTGATTCAGAGATTCCTGAATTTCCCAGTGGTGAAAAATACTGGAATCCATATAAACAAAACTGGGAAAAAGATGGCAAACCTTACATATACAGAGTTACTTGGACAAGTAGAGAAGATGGAGAAGTTTATACAAAAGATTATAGAGATATCGATTCCGGTTATGAATTTTATGAAGATTGTAAGACGGATCCAGATACAAAAAATGTAGATTGGGAACATATAGCACCTGAAGATCAATAAATAAAAAGAAGGGCGGGAGGGAGGCGAAATAATGGAGGACCACGTTATGAATAAAGATAGAGTAAACGATATTATAAATAACCTTGAGGCGTTTAATAAGGAAGCATATAGGCGGGATGAACTTCTTCCAGAACTAATAAAACTTGAAACTGAAATGGTTGAGATGACATTTAACGAAGAACATGCATCCTTAGCAAATTTGAAAATCTGGGATGTAAAAGATCATCTTACTCAACTTAATAATGAATGCGGTAATATCGCTGATGATGAATTAAGGAAGTTTTCTGATGAAGTATATGACTATTCCAACATGATTAAAGGAATAATCTCAGGAAACAGAGGAGAAGCGAAGGTATTCAATGTATTGGATTCATGTGAATACAATGGGAACTTGATTTTGAAGAATGTAGAACTTTCAAGTGATGTAGGAAGAACAGAAATTGATGCACTGGTAGTTACTCCTAGAGCGATAGTAATTGTTGAAGTTAAGAATACAGGTCGAGACATATATATAGATGAAAATGGTGATTACTACAGAATGGGCAAATACTTAAGATGGGATAGCAATATCAAAGATAAATTTGAAATTAAGGAAGAACTTCTTAAAAAGGCTCTGGGGAAGGAATATGAAGAAACTGTCATAAATAAAGTGGTTGTGTTCACAAATAACAAAATAGAAGTGCAGAATAAATTACAGAATATAGAAACCTGTTTTCTCTCACAACTAATATATATGATTGATCGTTTTGATAGTGGCAAATATTTTGAAAAGTCAGATATGGAAGATATATCTCAAAAAATTAAAACAGCTGAAGAACTCGAATCATATCCAGTCAAATTTGAAATAGATCAGTTTAAATATGATTTTGCAGTGATTACATCGATTCTAGAAGATGCACATGGGGAGAAAGAAATAGAAGAAGATGTTGATAATTCAGAATTCATAAGTGAGGAGGTGATTTCAGAAGAAAAAGATAAAAGACAAGCGGCATATAGCTTGATTAGAAAAGTATTAACAAGTCAGGTTGCAGCTATGTTTGGTGGAGTAGTAGTAGGTGGTATTGCAGCTTTTATAGCAGAAAGTTCAAGGAGGTAAAGGCAAAATGAAGATAGGAATATTGAAAAAAGGTGATCGTGTAATGAGTGTTACCGCGGAGTGTATTGCGGTAGAAAGAGTTTCAGGTGAAGTGGATATCATTCCGGTCAGAAACGATGATGGAGTCATTCGCTTAGATATGGAAAATATTACGACTATAGGTTTTGGCGATAACTATGTAGAAAACAAGTTTGATGACGTTACAATAACAACTTTTTAAAGGAGGATAAGAACTATGTCAAGAAAGAAAGATAAAGCGGTAGTAGCAGTAATATCAGGATTAACAGATAACTAGGCAGCAAACATACTTGGAGACATTATGAAATCAAAACAGAAAAATGCTCCTTTGAGTAGAGGTACAGCAGCTAGTGGGGCTTGGTCAAATGTTGGAAAAATGCTTCAGGGTGGACAGAAGCGAATAGGAAAAGATTAGGAGGTGGCTTATGTCAAAGAAGAGGTCTTCTGCTCATACACGAGCACAGAAAGCAGGACGTGAAAGAGATGGAAATATTTGCCAGATTTGTGGATCTTCAGATCATGCAGAGGGACATCATATATTGGATTATGCGTTCTCTGGTGCGGCTGATAAGGACAATATTATAACTCTCTGTCACGACCATCATCAAAAGGTTCATAAGGGTTTGATTGATATATTTAAGTTTTAGTAAGACGGCTAATAAAAAAACATAGGAGGATTGAGCGTATGACAATTTATACAACTAATGAATGGAAGGGCTACGGCAAGCAAAACTATTACTGGAACGAGTATCGTTTAGAGGGAGACAGAGTTGTGAAATACAAGTGTCACCGACAAAAGTTTTTTGATGGCGATGAAAGTAGCTGGGATGAAGATGAACATGAGGAAGAATCCTGGGAACTAGATGATCCTAATATGCCGGATTGGTTACATCAGTATTTATAAAAATGGTTGGATTAGATTTTTCAAGGAGGGTACGGAGCATGAATGAAGCGGAAATCAATACATTTATAGAAAGAATGGAAGAAATAGGTGATGTCTGGGAAAAGCCTGATGTAGAACGAGTATATGGTGATATGTCATTAGATGATGCTTTGCAGGATAGGATGACAGACATGCATTGGTTTGCTGACATAATTTCTAAAGTAATAAACAGATAATTCACTGATTAAAATGGAGAGAATTTATATGTCTGACAAAAGTATATTCATAAGTAAAAAGAAAACTATGGATTACCAGTTGTTTATATATGTATTCTTTCTTGTAGGATTCGGTATATTGATGGTGTATAGTGCGAGTTCATTTGTATCATCTCGAGATTATGGAAAACCTGCATATTATGCTATAAAGCAATTGGGTGCTGCAATAATAGGATTTGTTGGAATGTATGTGGTATCCCGGATTAGATATCAATATTTTAAGTATATTACTAAAATTCTTTTGATTCTGTCCGGGATACTGCTCTTACTGGTATATGTTATAGGATCAGCACGAAATGGATCTACAAGATGGATTATTCTTGGACCAATAAGTTTCCAACCATCAGAGTTTGCAAAGTTTTCCATAATACTTTACATGGCACATATATGTTCAGTAAGACGAAAAGCTATGCAAACTTTTGTGGGGACTTTGAAGATATTGATATATCCAATGGCCATAGTTCTAATAATAGCAATAGAGAATCTTAGTACAGCCATTATATGTGTTGCTATAGCAGGACTAATATGGATAATTGTAACTCCTAAACCGCAATATGCTTTTATTTTAGGTGGAGTAGCTGTTCTTATTATAATTATTTTAATTGTTGCAAAAGGATATAGAGGTGATCGAATATCAGCATACTTTAATCCTGAAACATCTGATGCAGGATATCAAACAATGCAGTCATTATATGCAATCGGAACTGGCGGATTCTTTGGAAAAGGATTAGGACAGAGTATCCAAAAGAGAGGCTTTATACCAGAGGCCCAAAATGATATGATATTTGCTATAGTATGCGAAGAACTTGGTGTCTTTGGGGCGGCTGGAATAATTGTAGTGTACTTAATGCTATTATGGAGACTTAAGTATATTGCTGATCAGGCTTATGATTTATTTGGCTCATTGATTGTTGTAGGGGTTATAGCACATCTGGCTTCGCAGACTTTATTAAATATGTGTGTTGTGACGAATATTCTTCCTAATACAGGTGTGACATTACCATTTGTGAGTTATGGAGGAACATCCTTATCAATTTTGTTAGTAGAAATAGGATTAACATTATCTGTATCTAGACAAATAAAGTGAATAATTAGTATTTGAGGTGTGAGATGGGAAAAAAATTGTTTTGGGTAAAAGAAGCTTTTAAGGATAAAGATCTTTATGCACCATTTGAACTTGAGAAAGATTCTGACTATTATGGCGATTTGTGTAAAAAATATAATAAAATGATAAAAAGTGCTATAGATGCAGGGGCTGATTCTGAGAGTATAAGCATAATTCGTGAATATAGTGATAAAATTCGTGAAGCTATAAAAAATTATTATAAGGGAAATATTAGTACTTCTCATAATCAAATTAAAAATTTGGTGAAAAAATGTATTAATAATAAATTGGCTGTTAGTGAATTGAATAAGAGTTATGCTTTTCCAGGAAAGCTTGATTCAGAAGTTCAACTATTCAGAAGCAGATTGAGTGAAAGTGTAAAAACATTTAAAGCAGTTGAAATGCTGCATCTTCCTTTTGATAAAAGAGGACAGACAGGAAATTATAGATTTAGTTTACCAGGAGTTCCAAGTTTGTATTTGTGCAATACATCCTATGCTTGTTGGATTGAGATGGGATGTCCTCCTGAACACGCGTTTAATGTTTCTCCAGTTGTGTTAAAGGGTGATCAACAAATTTTCAATCTCGCTGTGATGATATGTGATTTTGAGAGGCTTAATGAGTTCGATGAAGAAAGAGTTCATTGTTGGCTTAAGTTAATCATGCTAATGATAGCTACATCATATAGGATAAACGAAGAGGGAAGGACATTTAAATCGGAGTATATTGTTTCTCAATGTATAATGCTAGCTTGCAAGAACTTAAAGATAGATGGGGTTGCTTACTATTCTAAAAGAGTAGATGATGAAGTTTTTGCAAGAGCTGCTGTAAATGTAGCTTTATTTGCAGAATTTAGGTTTTATAAAAAGTATGCCAAAATATGTGAAAGTCTTAAGATAGATGATTCATTTAATTATTCAATGTATAAGCAATTGTTATTAGCTGATTCTAGTAGTACTTATACCATGAGAATTGATGGATGTAATACGATTAATAATATTGGTACTTATAAACGTCAGTATGGATACCGGTTAACAGAATTTTATAAATTTGATAAGTTTATATATTCAAGTTGGAAAGACAAAGAAAGTCAAGATTGGGGAGACGTTTTAAAATAAATCAATAGAATAACTGGAAATATTGCTTATCATGGTAGCGTGTCATAACGTAGAACAATCATGTGTTTTCACCCCTCTGGGAGCCCCTATTTTAGGGACTTTCTGCGTATGTAACAAATTAGGGTATTGACAAACCTTTGGAACAGGCAAAACGTATGCATCTGCTTTTGGACTTCGTGATGCAATGGGCGACTTAGAGAATGGTTCGAAGACTAGTTCAAAAAATGCTTCTGGCAAATCCAGTCGAATCTTATTCATAGTTCATCGTGAACAAATTGCAAAACAGGCTATGAAATCCTACAAAAATGTATTTGGTAGAAGCAAGACTTATGGGCTTCTTTCCGGAAATAGTAGGGATACTGATACGGATATTCTTTTTGCTACTATGCAAATGATGTCGAAGGAAGAGGTGATGACTCAGTTTTCGAAGGACTGTTTTAAAACCATTGTCATAGATGAAGCGCATAGAACAGGTGCTGCTAGCTATCAGAAAATTATGGATTATTTTGAGCCGGAGTTTTGGCTTGGTATGACTGCATCGCCTGAGCGTACTGATGACTTTGATGTGTTTGCTACATTTGATCACAATATCGCACTGGAGATTAGACTCCAGCAGGCTATGGAGGAAAATCT
>OCVV011312574.1_pt1 | contig 42619 bp, 39 predicted proteins | sample 1539721 | NCBI WGS metagenome assembly OCVV01 (sample SAMN02144230, study PRJEB22623) | gut metagenome | biome: sheep rumen | host: Ovis aries | place: New Zealand | reverse complement strand
ATTAAAACAATTGATTTTTCAAAATCCATACGTGATTTAAAACATGATCCTAAAGTAAAACCTAAGGAAGGAATTCAAAAAACAGTGGATTGGATGAAATGGTATTATAGGTTAGACTAAACATCATTCTCTTTTTTAATTATTTTTTTTGAGCATTATAAAATATTTCAATTATTCTCTTTATAAATCTACAATAATTATAATAGAATAAATTAATAGAAATACTATATATAAAATAATAACTATTTTTATTATTTAATTTGTGGAGTTGTAAATTAATGACTAAAGTGGCTGTATTATTGCCTGCATATAATGAAGAAGTAGCTATAGCTAGTATGATATTATTATCATCAAAATATGCTGATGAAGTAATAGTAATTGATGATGGCAGTACTGATAGAACCAAAGAGGTCTCGGAATTGGCAGGTGCCACTATTTTAAGTCATAATAAAAATAAAGGTAAAGGTGTTGCCTTAAAAACAGGTTTTGAGTATGCAAAAGATTTTGATATAATTGTAACAATCGATGCTGATGGTCAACACAATCCTTCCGAAATACCTTTATTGTTAAAACCAATCTTGGATGATGAAGCCGATTTTGTTAATGGAAGTCGTTATATTAACGGTCATGAAACTTCAACTCCAACGTATAGGAGAGTAGGCCAAACCGTATTGGATAAAACTACAAATATAGCTTCAGGAGTTAAAATAACGGATTCACAAAGTGGTTTCAGAGCATTTTCTTCAAAATGTTTCCAATGTTTTAATTTTGATCCTGAAGGCTTTGGAATTGAGAGTGACATGTTAATTGAGGCAGCCAATCATAACATGAGAATCACTGAAGTTGAAATAACAGTTAGGTATGATGTTAACACCACCACGGCCAATCCTGTTGTTCAGGGAGTAAGTGTACTTTTAAGGGTTCTTGAATTGATGAGATTTAATAGGCCGCTATATTTCTATGGAATAAGTGGTGCAATTATACTATTCTTTGGTATACTGATTTATTTGTCAATTAATTTAACATGGCTTTCCACCAACCTGTATTTAAATGCGGTGGGTATATTCGTAATATTGATGGGTATAGTTTTAATGTTGTCCGGTGTATTAACGGATTATTTAAATAGATTTAAACATTAATTTAATAGAACTAAACCACCTTTAAAAAAAGATATATATTATCAAGAAAATAAATAGTAAGTTATAGCAATAAAAAAACAATGGAGAATACTTATGAATTTTGAAGATTATAAAGGTAAAGTAATTTTTATAGGTGCTGGACCAGGTGATCCAGAATTAATCACAGTCAAAGGTGCAGAAGCAATAAAAAATTCTGATGTAATTATTTATGCAGGTTCCTTAGTTAATCCTGCAGTACTTGATATTGCAAAAGATGATGCAGATATTTATGATAGTGCAGAAATGAATTTGGATGAAATTATTGATGTAATTAAAAAAGCACATGATGAAAATAAGATAATTTCACGTGTACACACAGGTGATCCAGCTATTTATGGTGCTATCGCAGAACAGATTAACCAACTAAAAGAATTGGATATTGGATATACAATTATTCCTGGAGTAAGTAGTTTATTCGGAACTGCAGCCGCACTGGAATCACAGTTAACCTTACCTGAAGTTTCACAAACTATCATTATTACCAGACCTGAAGGAAGAACACCTAAACCATCCAAAGAAGCATTATGTAAATTAGCTCAACACAATGCTACCATGTGTATATTCCTTGGAATTCACATGATTGATGATGTGGTTAACGAATTACTTAAAGAATATCGTGAAGATACTCCAGTTGCAGTTGTAAAAAAAGCTACTTGGCCTGATCAAGAGATTGTTCGAGGAAATTTAACAAACATTGCACAAAAAGTTCATGAAGCAGGTTTCACTAAGACTGCTATGATTGTTGTAGGTGATGTATTAGATCAACAAAGCGGAGAACAATCAAAACTTTATGATCCAAAATTCGCACATATGTACAGAGATGCACAATAAGCATCCAATACTATTTTTTTTTATTTTATTTTAAAATCAGTCTATTTTTAAAACAGTTATTGTTGTAATTATTTTCTAAAAAAAAGAATTTAAAGGAGATTAATTTAATTTTTCACTTCTTAAATCGATTGTATCTGCAAGATCAGGTCCTGTTGATATGATTGTAATTGGAACACCAACATCTTTTTCTATGTCTTCAATGTAATCTCTTGCTTCCTGAGATAAATCTTCGTATTTGTTTACTTTTTCACATTCTGGGTATAATCTGTCAATACATGTTAGTGCGATTTGGGTAGCACCATTTATCATACATGAACGTTTAGCAAATTCTTTATCAAATAATCCCACTCTTCTTTTACGTCCAGTAACTACACCGTATTCTTCAATTCCCATTTTTTCTGCTTCTTCAGGTGATATTTCTGTAGGGAAAGGACCTTCGCCTACTCTGGTTACATAAGCTTTGAAAATTACAATAACTTCATCAACTTTTGTTGGTCCAATACCAACATCAGCTGCTGCGGTACTTGCACAAGTATCCTTACTTGTTACGAAAGGGTATGTTCCATAGTATAAGGATAAACCGAATCCTTGTGAACCTTCAACAAATACATCTTTTCCTTCGTCAATTGCTTTATTTACTTCTGTAGGAACATCAGTGATATATTCTTCTAGTTCTGGAATGTCTTTTGCATAATCGATTGTTCTGTTGATACGATCTGCATTTGCAGGTCCACATCCACTTCCAGTAGTTCCTATTTTTTTAGACAAATAGGAAGAGTCTTTATCAGCTTGTGTATGTTTATCGGTGATAATAGCACAATTTGAATCCATAAATGTTCTGCCTTCAACTGCATACTTATTCAAATATTCTAGTTCGTGTTTGAATACTTCTGGATTAACGAGTACTCCTGCACCAATCAATAATCTTGCATCAGTATTGAAAAAACCGGAAGGAGTTAGGCGTAAACCGTATTTTTCACCATCACATTCTACGGAATGACCTGCATTAGGGCCTACTCCTGCTCTTGCAATGATATCTGGTTTATCTTTTGTACAAAAATAAGTTATGCATTTTCCTTTACCTTCGTCTCCCCATTGTCCACCGACTAAAATGGTACATGTCATATAAAATCATATCTCCTTTAAAATAATATTTAATTCATTTTAAATATTTTTCATGTTTTTTCTTATAATTATTTTTTATAAGGTCTTTTACTTTAATATTTATTTAAAAGATTTAATAAAAACTTTTCGATATTATTGCTTTACCCATAAATTACTGAGGTCATATAAAATTTTACTTTTTGCTTATATGTCAGAATTTAAGTATTTGTTAACTTTTCCGAAAATGTTTTTACCTTTTTTATTGGTTTTGTCAATGAATTCCTCTGTGGAATCATCGTATATTCCAGTTCTTGAATCATATAGGATGTGTTTTTTATTATTAATTCTTTCAAGAAGTTCATCGATTTTTTTATAACCGTTTATTGTTATTAAAACATTTAAATATTTGTAAATGTGTTTAAATTTTATATGTTCATTTTTGGCCGGGTGGGATTCATCATTGAACGTAGGCTGATTTTTCGGACTGTTTAATGGATGGATTGTTGAATCTTTAGAATCTTTAATAGGAATTGTGTAATATATTATGTAATCTTCGATGTAACCTTTTTTATAAAAATCAAAGAGTAAATTGAAGTAGATGTTACTTGTCAGGTGGTTGGTATTTCTGGACCAATCTGATATGTTAGTTTTAAACCCTTTTTTAAATAAAAATACATCAGAATCGTAATTTGTCTGGTTAATGTATACAAATTTGCTGCTTAACATCAATGATTTGTATAATAATGTTCTTGTTTCACCAATACCATCCAATATTGAGGTACCTCCTAAACACGTAACAAAATCAAATTTGTGTTTGTTGAAATCGTTTATCTTTATATTTAAAGGACTTTGGTTGATAATTTTGTCATTTGATAGTTTTTCGTTTGATTTGATTTCATTAATTACGTGTTCATATTTTCTGGGATTGGATTCGAAACTTATTCCCTTTTTTCCACCTAATTTTTTCCCGTAAGTTAAACCTGTAATTGAATCAAAACTGAAATCTATATAATTGTAATCATTTATACCGTTTATGTTATTATTTACAGTTTTATTATCTTGAACCATATAATCACATTATCAGTTGTAAATATTATATATGTGTTTAATTGTTTTTATAGTTATATAAGATATTGAATGTTCATCGTTGTCAATTAATTATTTATATTATGTTTAGAATAACAATGAATATATATTAAAAATTAGGAGTTATTGATAAAATATTAAACATTATCATAAAGTATTATGAATTGTACTGGTAAGTATTATTATGAAATATTTTCTCCGGATGATATTGGGCCGGATGATTTTCAAAAAATTAAACTGGAAAAAATAATCTCTAATGATGTATACGGGCAATTTTTTACTGAAAATACCATTAATTATTGTATAATGTATCATAACAAATTAGCAGGTTTGTTTTCATTTGAAATCAAAGAAAGTTTGATTGAGTTGCGATGTCTGTATATATTTGAGGAATATAGAAATAAGTCTATTGGAACAAATGTAATAAATGATCTGACTTTTCTTGCAAGACATGAAATAAAAGAAGACATAAAATACATTTTGGCTAATTCCTTTGTAGAGTCAAGCATGTTCTTTCTTAAAAAGGGTTTTGATTTTTGTAAAATAAATAAAAAATTAGATTATAAAAAGAAAAATATTATAAAGTTATACAAGATGATTTGATTTTAACTTCTTTTTCTTTTTCTTTTTCTTTGACTGTTTAAATCCTCAAGAACTCTTTCATTAATGTAATTTCCTTTATTTAATTTTGAATAGGATATATTGCCTACATTTTCAGAGTATTTCTTTTTAGGATGGCTTTCACGTAATCTTTGTATGTATAATGAAATAATTTTGGATAAATAGGAATCTTTGGTAAATCTACCATCAATAGTAATGTTTTCTATTCCCATCTCCTTTAATTCATCTATTTCATCAATCAAACACAACATGTCATTGTTGAAGAAGTGGCTTTGGTTGTTATAATCAAAGTATATTTTGTATTTTGCCTTATTTTCCTTATCTTCAAGAACCACATATTCGTTACTTTCGATATCTAAATCAAAGCCTTCATTTAGGTTTGAAAAATTATCCTTGGATACCATTATTTCCTGGTTTCCCTGAACTATCAATTCCAATTGCGTATCATACTTCTTGGAATTTCTGATTAATTCGGTTATTTCATCCTTAGATAGTTCACTGGATATTGTGGTTGATTTAAAGTTATTTTTATTGAGCATTGCAACACTGTATTCATTCCATACATTCAGATTATGGGCACCATATATGTCATTTTCAGGGAATGTTCTTGTCAGGGAAGGTGAATCGCCCATTATTGAGATTTTAATGCCGTCTTTCAACAGGTTATCATTTATTTCTACAATTTTGTTCAAGTCTTCGTCTGAAGTGAATGCGCTGAGAACCCAAACCAACTCTTTATCAATTGCAATGTTATATGCTTTTCTCAGGAGTTCTTCAATGTTGTTGAAATAGTCCTCCTTGTTGTTATAAAGATAGGATGCATCGAAATATATTCTGTCTATTGCATTCCTATTGGCTATAGTTAGCAGGTCTAAGTTATCTACATATACATTAAGAGCAACATAATCTGATTTTCTAACCTTCGCCTTATTATTTTTACAATCCTTCACATATTTTTTAATGTTTTTACGTATACTGCCAGCTTCATTAGGGTTAGGTTCATAATATTGTAATAGTTTTTCAGAAGCTATGTCCAATACTTTTCGTCTAATGTTGTTGATTTTGCCTATAGGCATGAAAACATTGTCCGGTAAATTAGTTACCTTAACATTTTCAACTATGAATGGAGTGTTTCCACTTTTTATCATTTGATTGATGATGGTTTCTTCATCAAGAGGTTTATTAATGGCTTCATCAAATTTTCTCTCGGACTTATATCCAAAACTGATGATATCATTATTGACTTTGAAACTAACATTGACAGTCATGCTTCGTTTCTTATTGGGAGTTATGTCCATTGACAAGGGTATATGTGGTTTAATCATTTCCGTTTGGAATTGTTTCTGTCTGTCATGTAATTTTTTCGAATAACTGATGTACACTTCAGAACCAACTCTAATGTCACGGGTTGTCTGGATATGAATAAATTCATCCGTTTGTTCAACAATCTTATCAAGATATATTCCCCTAATGTGATTGTTATGTTTGAAACCTATACCATCACCCTTTTCTAACACGGGATGATTTTTGTTTTCAAATTCAATGACAACATCTTCTCCTTCTATGGAAATTATCTTTCCCAAATATAATCCCTGGTGGAAAGAACTTTTCCTACCCATAACTTCTCCAGGGGTGTCATTTAAAATGTATCCGTTAGTATAGTACCTATTGAAGATTAAATTCAAATCTTCCTCTAATTCTTTCATCAGTTGTGGATAGTTTTCATCATCCATGTGATCAATTAGTGTTCTATATGCATTAACCACTGTGGCAACATAATCCTCTGATTTCAAACGTCCCTCAATTTTTAATGAAATTATACCGGCATCGGATATTGCCTTAACATTTTTGTATGTTGCCAAATCGTGTGTTGAAATCAGACAACCGTTACTGATACTGTGGTTGTGATATCTTAATTTGTACATTGATCTACATGGCTGAGCACAGGCACCTCTATTGGCACTTCTTCCGGATATGAAAGAAGACATATAACAGTCACCACTAATGCAGTAACAAAGGGATCCGTGGCCAAATACTTCAAGATCCATTTCAACGTTATCTTCCTTTAAACGGTCGTTTATGCTTTTTATCTCATTTATACTCATTTCACGTGGAAGTATAACTCTTTTAATTCCTTCATCATGTGCCCATAAAATACTGTTATAATCACGTAAAGTCATTTGTGTGGATGAATGAACTTCCATTTCTGGAATGAACTTGTTTATAAGGTATATTAATCCAATATCTTGAACAATAACAGCATCCACACCTATTCGGTATAAGTATTGGATATATTTGAGAACCTCTAATATCTCTGAACTGTTAAACAGTGTATTCACGGTTACATGTATTGAAGCACCGTTTAGATGAGCATATCTGACTGCTTGTTCCAGTTCTTCTGATGTAAAGTTTTGAGCAAATGCTCTTGCACCATATCTTTGCCCAGCAAGGTATACAGCATCGGCCCCTGCATTTATCGCAACGACCAAAATGTCATAAGAACCTGCTGGTGCTAATAATTCTTTTAATGCCATGATAATACTTCCGGTAAAATTCCATAAAATTAGTTATATATTATTTATAAACCTTTAAATACAAATATTTTAGTGAGAATAAAATTTTAATAAATTAATTGTCAGATGTGTATAAAACCATGATAGAACTTCAATTAAATGAAATTTATACAAATTTGGGTATAATTATTAACCTTATTTTAGCCATAATTATCCCGATTATAGTATTAAAAGTTATTAATTGGTCCATTACGAGAGTTATATCTGAAAATTCAATTACATCCACTTCCTTAATGACATTAAATAAAATCCTTCGTTATATTGTAGTACTCATCATATTCCTTGCAATACTGGATGTTTTAGGAATTGACTTACATTCCCTTATAGTAAGTTTGGGATTGGTGAGTTTAGCCGTTACTTTGGCTGCTAAAGACACTTTATCTAATGTAATTTCAGGGATAATTATCATACTTGAGAAAAGATTTGTGATAGGTGACATGATTGAAATTGACGGTTATAAAGGTCAGGTAAAGAAAATAGGTTTTAAATCAGTGGAACTTTTTTATAAGAAAAAGTACATGGTCATACCTAACGTTCTTTTCACAACAAAACCGTTTATAAATCATACCCGAAATGGATATTACGCAATCTATTTTGATGTTAAAATATTGAATAGGTATAATTTTGATGAAAAAATAACTCAGATAGAAAAAATACTTGATAATTCTCCGTTGATATTAAAAAATCCACATTATGTCCTGCTTATTAAAAACATCACAACATCAGGGATTGATGTAACAGTTAAGGTTTACATTAAAGATCCTGTGGATGATACAAAGGTAACTGCTGAGTTAATTAAAAAAATTAAAAGAGAAATTGTTCTGGAAGATATGTATTAAAAGTATATTGGGCACGATTAGTTAGACTTTGTCTGCGGTGTAGATTTCCACATCTAAGTCACTAGCAACTAAATCCTTTATTGCCTGTCCAAATGCTATAAATACCTCTTTTTCCATATGTTTTTCGAGTCCTTTTTTGCATTTCCATTTTTCTACAAACATCAATGTGTTGTCTTCAACATTTTTGTATAAGTTGTAACTAATGTTTCCTTTGTGTTCACGAGATTCTACGAGTAAATCTTGTGCTTTTTCCACGATTTCGTCTGCTTTTCCTTCTTTTGGTATTATTTTTGCATTAACAATTAACATGTATATACATCTCCGTTATCTATTATTCTTTTTAACCAGTTATTTATAATTTTTTTTAGACTTTTTGATAAATATCATTACAAGGATATCAGAATCAATTATTCTCGTGTATTTTTAAGACAATCGTAGTTTATTTATTAAAGTTTTTATATATATAATTAACAAGAGTGAAAAATATATACATAAAAAAGTGGTTCCTATGACTGAATTTGATAAATGTACTTGTGTCAAAGTCAATAAAGAAAAAATGGATTTAATCAAAGCAAAAGGTTTGAATTTACAGGATTTGTTGGATAAAGCTATGGATGATGAGTTACAATTCAAGGAAGTGTCTCATGTCGATAAAAAAATAGAAGATTTGTCATTGGAAATAAAAAAACTTGAAGATGAAAGGAATGAATGCATCAGGGATTTTGAAAAGAAAATGGACACAATAATGAAAAATTTTATGGAATTCAAAAGTAGGGAAGAAGAATATTATAATAAGCATATTCACTATCTAAAATTGGAATTAGAATATCTCAAGAGACATAATGAAAAATAGGAAATAAATCAACTAAATTATTAATAAGGAGGACTTTGGATGAAAAATATGGGTTTTGGAATGATGAGGTTACCGTTAACAGATAAGGATGATTTTAAAAGTGTTGATCAGGAACAGGTAAATAAGATGGTTGATACATTTATGGAAGCCGGTTTTAATTATTTTGACACTGCTTATCCATATCATGATGGAGTAAGTGAAGTGGCATTTCGTAAGGCAGTGGTTGAAAGATATCCAAGGGATTCATTCGTTGTGGCAGATAAATTGCCCCTCTTTTTAATTACAAAAGATGAAGAGTTGGAACCTATTTTTACAGAACAATTAGAACGTACAGGTTTGGAATACTTTGATTATTATCTGCTGCATAATGTAAGTGGTTTTTCAGAAGCAGGATTTGTTGGAGTAAACTCATTTGAATTTGCATTGAAAAAGAAAGAAGAAGGAAAGATTAAACATTTAGGATTTTCAACGCATGCAAATGCAGAATATATAGAAAACATAATAAAACAACATCCTGAACTTGAATTCATACAACTTCAAATCAATTATCTTGATTGGGAAAATGAAGGGGTGGAATCACGAAAATGTTATGAAGTTGCTAAAAAATATGATTTGCCAATAATAATTATGGAACCGTTAAAAGGTGGATTCCTGGTTGATGTTCCGGATGAAGCCGCAAAGATGATGGAAGACTTTAATGGAGAAAAACCTATATCCTGGGCATTGAGGTATGTTGCAAGTTTGGATGGAGTATTCATGGTTCTTAGCGGTGCAAGTACTATTGAACAAATGGAAGAGAACATTAAAATCATGGATGATTTTAAAAGTATCACCTCTGAAGAAAAAGAAATAATTTCCGATGTAGTTGATATAATAAATAGTCAAATTACAGTTTCATGTACAAAATGCAATTACTGTGTAAATTCATGTCCACAACATATTAACATTCCTAAGTTATTTGATTTGTATAATAATCAAAAAATAGAAAATAATGTTGGATTTACTGCAGTAGGAAATGCTTATGTAAATTATTCAAAAATAGAGGGTAATGGATTAGCATCTGATTGTATAGCATGTGGGTTATGTGTAAAAGAATGTCCACAACATATAAACATACCTGAAGTAATGAAAGATGTTAAAAAAGAATTTGAAATACCATTGTATGGATTTACAGGTGAATAATCTTTCATTACTACATTATTTTTTTCTTTTTTTTTAATCTATATTGAAGAACTTTTTAGTGTTGTCTGTAACTATTTTTCCTAATTCTTCTGAGTTCATGTTCATTTCTTTTGCTATTCTATTTAAGATGTGAGGTAAATATTTTGGATCATTTCTGTTCTTTTTAGGTTTTGGACTTAAATCCCGCGGTAATAAAAACGGACCGTCTGTTTCAATCATTAATTTTTCAGGGGGAATCACTTTTATGGCTTTCAATAAATCATCATTTCTTCTTTCATCACAAATCCAACCAGTTACTCCAATATAACATCCTAAATCAAGATAATCTTCGGCTTCATATTTGGTTCCTGTAAAGCAATGAACAACTGATCTGCCAGCTATTTCCTTGTGTTTTCTCATAATTTTTGCAAAATCATCGTAAGATTCTCTATCATGGAGGAATAATGGCATATTTAACTCTTCGGCTAATTCAATTTGCTTTTCAAACCATTTTCTTTGAACGGATTGTGGGGAAAAGTTTCTATTGTAATCCAAACCGCATTCACCTATTGCAACCACACAGTTCTCTTTAGCTAGTGTTCTTAAAGTATCAATAGTGTTTTCATCACAAGTTTTTGCATCATGGGGATGAACACCGCATGTTGCATATAACATTTCGTTATGTTCGCGTGCATAGTTCACAGCATTTTTACTGGAGGTAATGCTGCTGCCTGTAATGATGGCTTTAGTTACACCAACTTCTTTTGCTTCCTGCATTACATTAATTCTATCCTTTGCATATGATTTATGCATTAAATTAAGTCCGATATCTATCAGTTCCATCTTATTTTCCTCTCTATTTATTTAAATCTTTTTTTCCAATTATACTGGTGAAGGTAAATATATCATATCATATAAACCTTTACCAATAGGTATTGTTAAGTTTGCTTCGATAAATGCTGCTATAATTAACAGAATTGCTATGATAATTATCATAATCAAAACATCCACGAGCATCTTACAACATATTTCAACATGTTCAATGAAAATATCTTTCCTGTTTTCATCCTTTATTTTTATACCGGTAATCAATACGAATATTGAATGGGTAACTCTAAAACCTGAAGCACCGGCAAGCACAATTGCAAAGAGTTCTATTATTCCATGAGGCAATGTAAATGACAGGAAGTACCCTAAATCAGTAATACATGCAGTGTAACCTATAACCAGAGCATTAAATATTAACAAGTATATGGTCATGGTACTGAAATACAGACCGCCCATTATCATATTCATTGCAACTGAGAAATTATTCAGGAATAAGGGCATGGTTTCAAGTTTTATTGTTCCCTGTTGAACACCCTGATTAAGTCCTTCAACTGAAGGTAATACTATTGGCTGGAATATACCGGCAAAGAAGTAACCTAAAACTACAAATATTATGAATATGAACAAAGACAGTATCACATAATATTTCATACGTGAAACATAACTTAAAATCATGTTGGAAGTATAGTTCTCAGTGTAGGAATAATCTTTTTTATTGAAATAAATCCGTTGAATAATGTCATAAATTATATTACTCATCAAAGAAGTACTGAACATAAACGTATATGCCGGACTTATATAGTAACAAACACAACCCAAAACGGCACATGTAAGATAAGACAATTTAGAATAACCCTGAATGGAAAATGAAGTTAACAATAATGTTAATAATATCACTAATGGTAATTCTAAATCAATAACCTCTGTAAAAGCAATTTTAGAACCCCATGCACATATCAAATAAATTAAAATGGATATGATGCATGTTGCCAAATAACGATTGATTGTTGTTTTATCTGTAAAATCTGTATTTTCTTTTAATGGTTGATCTTCTTTTTCATTATCAAGACTTTCTTTTGTGTCATTAAAAAAAATTATTGGACGAGTATCTCCTGAACTTTCTTGATAATATTCGTTTTCGTTATTCATTGTCACATCTCTATTTTACTTTAAAAAATATAATAAATAAAATTTAGAAATATAAATAAATATTTTATTTGTCTTAGTATTAAAATTTTAGTTTTTATTAAAATATACGGAGAATCTATATGAAACTCACTATGTTAGGTACGGGAAATGCATCAGTTACGGAATGTTATAATACATGCTTTTTGTTAGGAGACAAAAACAAACATATATTAGTCGATGGTGGCGGTGGAAGTACAATATTCAATTATCTTAAAAAGCTTTCAATTGATTGGAAAAATATAAATAACATAATCGTTACCCACAAGCATATGGATCATTTAATCGGAGTTTTATGGATTGTAAGAATGGCTTGTCAACATATTAACCGGAATGAATATTCGGGGAACCTGTCAATATATTCCCATGATGAGGTAATCTTTTTAATAAGAGATTTTATAAAAAAATTTCTAGAACCTAAAGATTATGATCTGTTGGATAAAAGATTGTTCTTAATTGAAGTTAAAGACAACCAAACAATTAATATACTCAATAAAAATATCACCTTCTTCGATATTCATTCAAAAAAAGCAAAGCAATTCGGTTTTCAAATGGAATATGAAAACAGCCATAAGTTAACCTGCTGTGGTGATGAACCATTCAACAGATTGAATGAAAAATATCTGGAAAATGTTGACTGGTTGATTCATGAGGCATTTTGTCTTAAAAAGGAGGAAGATATTTTCAGACCGTATGAAAAAAATCATTCAACTGTTGTGGATGCATGTAAAATTGCCGAAGAATTCAACGTTAAAAATTTAGTATTATATCATACGGAGGATAAAAATCTTAAAAACAGGAAAGAACTTTATCTTAGTGAGGGGGAAAAGTTTTATAATGGGAACCTCTATGTTCCCAATGATTTAGAAGAAATTATTCTTTAATTATTTTTTTATAACAATTTCAATAGTTGATACATTTGTTACATTGCCGTCTTCTCTTATAACTTCTTCTGTAGAAATTTTTACCTGATCATCATTTGCATCAGTAATAAATCTGTTTGTTACAATTTCAGCCACATCGACAGCTTTACTGATAGTTTTTCCACGAGCTTTGATGGTTATTTCATCTAAACCTTCGGACATTCTGGAATTGATTGCTAATACATAGTTCATTGATGGTTTTTTCCCAATGTACATCAGTGAAGTATCATATGATTCGTTTTCGGTTGTGTTATCGTTATTTTCGTTTTTTTGTTCGGTTGTAGTATTGTCTTGATTAGTTGTATCGGTTTCACTTATTATTAAACCTTGTTGTCTTAATTCCTGTGTAAATGATAAATTTCCACTCATTATAAAAAACCTCTTACTATTATAATAATATTTATTATTTTATTGAATTATATAATTTTTGTTTTATACATGACAATACTAAACAATTAGTGTATATAATGAAATTTTTATATGAAGATGACATAAATAAGATAGCTGCGGTGATAATAAGGATATTTAACATTATTTTTTAAAAAAAAGTGGTGGTTATATTTGAATGTTTGAAAAGGAAAATACGAATTTTTAAATTAAAAATCATACATTTAACAACAGTAATTTCAGTATCCATGGAATTCTAAGGTATGATACATTTTATATCTTGGAATTTTTAGAATATCGTGAGTGTTTTGTCTATTGTACTCGGTTGAAAGTTTGTTTAATTTTAGAAATGTTCTACCTTCGGCTATTTTGATTAAAAAGTTTATATCATCAATTTTTAAAATATCATCAGGTTTTTCTAAAAGTTCTTCAATTCTTTCAGTAAATTTTATTATTTCAACAGCTACATATCCATCGTAATGGAGCTTGTATTCTATACAATATGACAACAAATTTTTATAATAACTTTTTATGAAAGTCAATTCATTTTCAAAGTCTAAAATGTTTATGGTTAAATTTTTTGTGTTCATCATTACAAAATCCATATTTTTTTATACAGGTAATAATTATCTATTTTAATACTAATAATACTTATAATATTTAAAATATTTAATGATGATAAGAAAAATACATATACTGGTTTTAATTTAAGTATATGTAATAAGGGGGTAATTAATGAATTATAAACAACTATTATGGAATCCTATCGCTTTTTTTATAAGTTTTTTCATGAGTATTTTAATGCCTATGATATTTGCAATGCCCATGGGAATGCCATTGGAAATATGTTTGATGTACTGGCCATTAAGGTGGGTGGTCGCATACTTTTTAGTGACATTATTTGTCAACAAAATAGCATTTAAATTGGCAATGAAAGTATTTAATTTTAGACCAGGACATTAATTGATGTTATTTTTATTTCCAAACACTTATTTTTTTAGATGTCATACCATAGTTTTCTTTATAAATTTCTAATTTAAATCCTGTTTTAATTTATTCTGTGAAAAATATATAAATGTCATTAAAAAGATATATGAATAGTTTTTAGGTGATAAAATGGTTGAAGATAAACATGTTATTGAAGCATTAGGAAAAACTAGGGTAACTATAGAAAACGGTGAGATTACTTCAGTAGGGGAACCAGAAATAGAGTATTGTCCAATCTTCGGTAAATACCATAATATAAAAAAAATATCCAAGGAAGATGTTAAAAAAAATATCGAATATAGGATTAAAGATTTTGGAATGTGTACCAAGGATAGAATTCTTAAAATGGATGATATGCTTTCTGTTGGAATATCTGAAATATTGCGCAGTAATGTTGCATTGGGTAATATTGACTGTGTTGTAGGAGCTTGTGAAGGTTGTGGAACATTACTGATGACTGATCCTGATTTAATTCAGGGAGTGGGTGGAAGAGTATCTGGTCTAGTCAGTACAACACCAATCCCTGAAATCATAGAACAAGTAGGTGTTGAAAACGTTTTAAATCCACAAACGGCCGAATTAGATCAACTTGGGGGATTGAAATTAGCAATTGAAAAAGGTTATAAAAAAATAGCTGTAACAATTATACCTTCTCCAATGGTTAAAAAAATAAGGAGCCTTGAAGTTCCTGACGATGTTGAAGTTTACATTTTTGTGGCACATACTACCGATTCAACAGAAGAATGTGTCAAGGAATTGTTTGAAAACGCAGATATCGTTACTGCATGTGCTTCAAAAAATGTTATTGAATATGCACAGATAAAAAAACCATATTATTATGGAAGTGCCGTACCAATATATGCAATTACGGAAAATGGTCATAAGTTTTTGGATGCTCGTTTGAAACACATAAACAAACCGTTGAGTATCAATGAATATCCGCAGGACTTATCAAAAATGGCACGTAAACTACGGTAATTTTATTGAATTTATTGCAATTATACAAAATCACCATTTTTTTATTTTTTTAATCATTTTTTTTAAACATTATTTTAAAATTTTTTATTTTTTTAAACAATATTTAATGATAAATTATGACAAATTATTTATAATATTAAATAAAGAAATAATATTAAATATACTATATAGTTGGAGAAATATAAGATGGTAATTAAAAATGTTGTTGTAGCAGGTGGAGGAGTACTTGGAAGTCAAATAGCTTTCCAAAGTGCTTTCTGTGGTTTCGATGTAAAGATATGGTTAAGAAGTGAAGGTTCAATCGAAAGAGCACAACCAAAAATCGACCGATTAAAAGAAATTTACTTATCAACAATGGATGCGATGAAGACTAATCCTCAAGCATATTGCAGAGGATTCACAGATAAGACAGAATTATCTGATGAAGAAATCGATGAATTAAAAAAACAAGTTGAAGTGGCATACGAAAATATTAGTATGACAACAAGTTATGAAGAAGCAGCAAAGGATGCTGATTTGATAATTGAAGCAATTGCAGAAGATCCAAATCAAAAAATTCCATTTTATACTGAATTGGCAAAATACATGCCTGAAAAGACAATTTTAGTAACAAATTCATCAACAATGCTTCCAAGCACATTTGCAGAACATACTGGAAGACCAAACAAGTATCTGGCTTTACACTTTGCAAATGAAATCTGGAGAAATAATACTGCAGAAATAATGGGACATGACAAAACAGAACAACAGTATTATGATGAAGTAGTTAAATTTGCCGAAGACATTAATATGGTTCCTTTGAAATTGAAGAAGGAACAACCGGGATATATATTGAATTCAATGCTTGTACCATTCTTAAGTGCGGCCGAAGCATTATATGCAAATGATGTGGCAGATCCAGAAACTATAGATTTAACTTGGAAATTAGCAACAGGAGCACCAAATGGGCCATTTAGGATTTTGGATGTTGTAGGTTTAACAACAGCATATAATATTGTTATAATGAATCCAGAAGCAAAAGATCCAAATTCAACTCCTGGAAAAATTGCAGCAAAATTAAAAGAAAAAATAGATCAAGGAAAAACTGGAGTAAATGCAGGAGAAGGTTTTTATAAATATAATTAAATAAAATAATTCCCACTATTTTTATTTTTTTATTAAATACCTCTTTTCATTATACAATTCTATTTTTCCTATTTTTAACACAAAATTAAAGAAGAGGAGATAAAAAAAATGACTAAACATGTAAAATTAATGTTTGACAATAATTTTGAAAACGAAGAAAGGGAGGTTATGGACAAATTAGTTCAGTTACAAGAGGCTTTAATGTCAAAAGATATAAAAAAATTGGATAAACTATTCGATGATTCATTTGTATTAATCAGAGGTTCCGGTAGAAAAGAGTCAAAAACTGAATTCTTAACTGATATTCAGGAGGATGTATTACATTACAGGGAATCAAAAATAGAAGTACCTTCCATTAAAATAAAAGATGAAAAAGCATCAATTATTACAATAGTAGATTTACGTACCTGTTTATTAGGGGTTCAAAGTATTTGGAATTTAGATTCTAAATTTAGCCTAAGAAAAATTAATGATGATTGGTACTTTGTAAAATGGGATACATCTTACACACCAAAACAACATGAATAATTACTATTTTTATTTTTTTATTTTGATTTATATATTAATTTGAGAAATCATTATTTTTAGGATTTTATCATTGTTAATATCATCTTAACTTTTGTTTGTGCATGAAGTGCATGTGGAACATTGGCAGGCATAATAATCATATCACCCTTATTAACCAGATATTTTTCACCATCAATGGTTAACTCAAGAGTTCCATCGATAACTTGAACCGTTGCATCAAATGGTGCACTATGTTCTGATAGGCCTTCACCTTCATCAAATGCAAACATGGTAATGGTACCAGTTTCTTTTTTCACTATCTCTGTACTAACAACTGATTTTTCCTGATAATCTATTAACTTATCAATACTGAATATTTCCGATTTATTTAAACTCATTCTACTCACTTAATATATTGACTTTCTATTTACATTACTATTTATAAAATATGAGTGTTTAAATCTTTGTCACTTTAAAAGTACTTAATCTTTGATTTATCTATTTCAGACAATTTATGTGGTTCCGGTTTGTCCTTTGCAATTCCCAAGGATAATATGCCCACCACGCGATATTTGACATCCATAGAAAATATTTCTCTTACAACATCTTCGGAACTATTGTTATCTGCATCAAATCTCAAATGTGACTGACACCAGCAGCTACCAATATCCAATTCATTTGCCATCAAATCCATATAGGCCAATGCTATACTGGAATCTTCAATCCATGTATCAGCTTTTTGAGAATCGGCAAACACTACAATTGCTGCATTGGCGTTTTCAAGCATTGATGAACCTGCAGCTTTTGATTTGGATAATTTTTCCAAAATTTCTTTATCTTTGACTAGGTAAAATTCACAAGGTTTTCTGTTTCTACTTGTAGGTGCAAGTAATCCGGCTTCCAATATTTTTTCCAATTTTTCTTCAGGAATCTCTTCATCAGTGTATGTTCTTACACTTCTTCTTTTCAAAATTGTTTCAAATAATGACATAATCTTCACTTTATCTATTTTTCTTACTTTGCATGTTTCTTTTTTATTTTTTTAAATACTTATTTTCTTTGATATTATATTCATTGAATTTAATTTTATATAATATTTTATTTTTTTTTCTATTGATTAGTAAATGATATCCTTTATGGGAGCAAATCCTGAATTTTTTTCTATAATGCTATTTATTAATATTTTTAATCTATTTATTGAAATTTTTAACTTTCTAATTTTCTTTAAATCAAGGGCATAACTTTTTTTTTTAATCGTGATAAAAAACTTGTATGATAAAAATAAAGCAGTATCTTATTTAATATTTTTTTATTTAATGCCTTTTAAGGAGTATGTTATATTATAAATTAAAGTTTTATTTGAATTAGTCAATATAAACTCATGTTTGATTGGTTTTATAAAAATAAGCTCAAATTTTTTGAAATATTTATTATACTATTCACTGTGCTTTTTTTCATAATCTTTATATACTACGAATATTATAATAGGAAGTAGGAAGCATATTTCCGATATGCATTTATAAATGAATAAAGTTTCAATAATTATTGTTATTTTTCTATAATATAAACAAAACAAAAGGTGACTTCATGTCCACAAAAGACGAAAAACTAGATAATATAATAAATCAGATAGACGAATATGGTTACAAATTTTTAAGATTACAATTTTCAGACATAAATGGTATTCCTAAAAGCATGGCAGTATCATTAAAAAAACCTGATGACATAGAAGATATCATTAATGATGGATTATTATTTGATGGATCTTCAATACCTGGATTTGTAGGTATTAACAATAGTGACCTACTGCTAAAACCGGATGTCAACACATTTTCATCACTACCATGGAGACCAGATGAAAAAGGAGCCTGTCGATTTATATGTGACATTTACAATACTGACGGAACTCATTTTGAAGGAGATCCAAGGGGAGTATTGAAAAAATCATTGAAAAAAGCTGAAGAAAGAGGATACCAATTCAATATGGGTCCTGAACCTGAATTTTTCATCATAGATAAAGATGAAAACGGTAATTATAAACCGGCAGATGAAGCTGATTACTTTGATGTAGAACCATTAGACAAAGGAACAGATATCAGAAGAGAAATAGTACTGGGTCTGGAAAAACTAGATTTCAACATTGAAGTTAGTCATCACGAAGTAGCACCAGGTCAACACGAAATTGATTTCCGATTTGCTGATGCATTAAAAACAGCAGATGCAGTAATTACTTTCAAACAGGCAATCAAAGCATTGGTACATAATTTAGGATATAAAGTAACTTTCATGCCTAAACCGTTCTTCGGTGTAAACGGAAGTGGAATGCACTGTAATCAAAGTCTATTTAAAGATGGTAAAAATCTTTTCTACGATCCGGATACGGAAACACAATTATCACAAGAGGCTTTATACTTCATAGGTGGATTATTAAAACATGCAAAAGCATTGTCTGCAATATTATCTCCTACTGTAAACTCATACAAACGTTTGGTTCCGGGTTATGAAGCACCATGTTATATAGCATATGGATTGAAAAACAGATCCACACTATTAAGAATTCCAGCTTCAAGAGGTATAGGAACAAGAATTGAATGCAGATCTGCTGATCCATCATGTAATCCGTACCTGGCATTTGCAGTACTGCTTGAAGCAGGTCTGGATGGAATGGATAATAAACTTGATCCTGGAGAACCAACAGAATTCAATGCATTTGCACACACTCCTGAAGAATTAGCTACCATGGGAATCGATACTTTACCAACAAGTCTATGGGAAGCATATCATTCATTAGAAGAAGATGAAGTTGTTAAAAATGCATTAGGAGACTATGTATACAATCAGTTCCATGAAATCAAACGTGCAGAATGGGATGATTATAGAATACAAGTATTCGACTACGAACGAGACAGATATTTAAACATCTAACAATAATTTCAATAAAACAATTAACAGAGGTCTAACATAGATGCTTTATTTATAAAAGACTAAAAAGAATAGGAAAACAGAGTATGTGGGGTGGTTAATATTGTAAATTAATACTTAATATAATTATGAAAAATAATTTAATTCTCCTCTAATCACCCCCTTTATTTCAATTAATTACTCATTTTATTATAATTGGGATACTTTTCATAAAATCAATGGAAAATGTTTTCCAACATTAACATAAAATATAAAGAGGTATTAAAATGTGTGGAATCGCAGGAGTAATATATAAAGATAAAAAAACGCACCATGTTGGAAAATCATTGAATTCAATGCTTGAATCATTACAACATCGTGGACCGGATTCAGCAGGTTTTGCCATATATGGTGGATTAAATCTTCACGAAAATAATTACTTATTAAATATCGAAGTAAAAAATAATTCTGAATTATTAAGTCAACTAAAATCAACACTTTCAGAAGTAAGTCCAATTAAAAATGAAAGTCTAATAAAATCTGATGATAAGTTTAATATTTACCGTTGTGAAATTAAACTAGAAAAATACTCAATGTTAAAACCTTTAATTGGTGATTTGGATGAAATTGATGGTGTACAGGTATTAAATGGTTCACATTCTTTTGAAATGATAAAAGACATAGGAAAAGTTAAAGACATAGCCAAAAGGTATAATATCAATAAGATTGAAGGAACTCATGGAATAGGACATACCCGATTTGCAACAGAAAGTGGAATAGACAGATTCCATGCACATCCTTATCAAAGTTATATTACACCGGATATTACTGTAGTGCATAATGGTCAAATCACAAATTACTGGAAAATCAGGGATCCATTAGAAAGAAAAGGACATGTTTTTGAATCATTAAACGACACAGAATGTATTGTACATTATATTGCAGATAAATTATCTCAGGGATACAAACTTGAAGAGGCTTTGGAAGATGCAGTAAAGGATTTGGACGGTCCGTTCTCAATACTTGTAGGTACACCGAACGGAATTGGAATTGCAAAGGATAAACTTGGTTTAAGACCGGGGGTAATGGCAGAAAACGATGATGTATTTGCAATAGCCTCTGAAGAAATGTCATTACAGGGTGTATTGGATACAGATCATGTGGAACAAATTGCTCCGGGAGAAACTAGATCATATACATTATAAGGGGAAGGTAATAATGAGGGAGTACGTTATAGATGCCAAAAATATGGATGAAAAGCAATTAAACAGATCCATAAAGGAACATGCCATTGATTATGATAAGTTAATCATCAAAAATCCACAATCAAGACATAATATAGCCGCAGGAGTAACTGAAGATGTGGAAATAGAAATAAAAGGTTCTACTGGTTATTTCATAGGAACAATGATTGACGGTCCAAAAATACACGTTACAAAAAATGCAGGATGGTTTGCAGGAGATAACATGACAAACGGCGAATTAATCATTGAAGGTGGAGCCGGTGATGGAGCAGGTCAGGGGATATATGGCGGAACAGTTGTAGTAAAAGGTGATGCCGGTTCCCGTACAGGTGAAATCATGAAAGGAGGAACAGTTATTATTGGAGGAAGCAGTGGTTTCATGACTGGTTTGCTGATGATGGGTGGTCGTATGATAGTTTTAGGTGATGTGACTGACGATGCCGGTGAATCCATTATGAGAGGAAGTATTTATGTCCTTGGAGAAATTAAAAGCCTGGGCAAGAATGCAAAAATGGAACAATCCACATTAGAAGACCAAAAAGAACTAAAAAAAATATTAACACAATATGGATTTGAAATTTCGGATGTAGACTATACAAATTTCAAAAAAATTTCAAGCCAATCCAATAAACATTTACTGGGGTAAAAACATGACACAAGAAAAAATTGCAATGGTTGGAACTCCTTGTGAAATAATGGCAGCATCAAAAATACAACATTATACAACATCGCCCATATATTTTAAAGTAGGTCTGTTCTGTATGGAAAATTTCTCATATAAATATTTCAATAAATTATTAGAAGAATATGATTTGTCCATGGATGAAATTGAAAAATTCCGAATAGAAAAAGGATATACCTTTTTAAAATTAAAGACTGGTGAAATCATTAAAATACCATTATCTAAAGCAAAAACAGTAGTAAGAAAAAATTGTAATATTTGTGTGGAACTAACTTCAGAAACATCTGATGTATCGGTTGGATCAATAGGTTCTGAACCTGGATGGTCAACAGTAATCATTCGAACAGAAAAAGGAGAAAAAATCATTGAAGATGCAATTAAACAAAAATATCTTAAAGCTAAAGAATTAACACCTTCTCAGTTAAAACTATTGGAAAGAATAGCATCAAATAAGGCAAGGGAAAATTCTGAAAATATAGAATACAGAGAATCAAAAGCCAGGCCTGTTCTCTATCAAAGGGATAAAACCGATGAAAATATACTTGAAGAAATATCTGAATCAAATTTTGATGATTTAAGGGCAAATGTTATAAATGTTGGTGCATGCGTACTTTGTGGAGCTTGTGAATATGTCTGTCCAGAAGATTTGATACTTATAAAAAACACAAAGCCACGTAAAAAACGTAAATCATGCCCTGCTGATTGTCATACATGCTTTGCAGTATGTCCAAGAACATTTGTACCGCTTAAACTAAGAAATGATTTAAAGAAAAAAATAGGTAATTACAGGAAAATATTAACAGTAAAATCATTAACACACAACAGGGGTCAGGATGGTGTTGTTGTAACCACAATATTGGATTATTTAATATCCACGAACAAAGTTACTCAAACATTAATAATAGATAAAAAAGAGAACATGCCTTGGAAACCTATTGCAAAACTTACAAAAGATGTTGATGAAATTGTTAAAGCATCCGGAACAAAATATTCCGTATGTCCAGTATTCAAACCTTTAAAACAACTGAAAAGGGACGTGGTTTAGATGCCTTTTAATGTAAACAGGCGATCAGAAATATGTAAACGTAACAACAACAGGCCTGGTTGTTGTTGGTATTTATGTGACAATCCTAAAGAATCATTGTGTAAACATTGTTACAGTTGTTATAGTAACTGTCCTCATGGAGTGTATGAAATAATTAATGATGAACCTCAACCGGTACATCAGGAAAATTGTGTTGGATGTAAAATTTGTGAAGAAATGTGTCCAAACAATGCAATATACGTAACACCATTGCCTTATGAGAACCGTGGAACATGGTCCCATTATACTATGCAGGAAATTAAACGTAAATCCATAGAAGGAACATATAAGGTAAGAGGATGTGGAGCAACACGTCATGTGCCTTCATTTGATGATTTGACAATATTGCCGGCTCAAGTATCCAGACCTCCAATTGACAAATACAGGGAACCATGTAATTCGGAGGTAGTGCTTGGGGGCAGATTTGCAGAAAATCCAATTAAAATAGCAACACCAATCATGATAGGAGCTATGTCATTCGGTGCAATAAGTAAAGAAGCAAAAATAGCATTGGCACGCGGATCAAAACTTGCCGGAACAATTACAAATACTGGTGAAGGGGGAATGCTACCAGAAGAAAGACATTATGCAGACAAGTTGATTGCACAGTATGCATCAGGAAGATTTGGGGTATCAGCAAATTACCTAAACAATGCAGAAGCTATAGAAATCAAAATAGGTCAAGGTTCAAAAGCAGGTATGGGTGGACATTTACTTGCTGAAAAAGTTACGGCCGAAGTTGCAAGAATCAGAAATATTCCTGAAGGAACAGATGCATTAAGTCCTGCAAGACATATGGACATCGTGGGTCCTGAAGATCTTGGGATGAAAATCAATCAACTTCGGGACATAACCGATTGGAAAATACCTATAATGGTAAAATTCACTTCAGGTCGTGTAGAACAAGACGTGAAAATCGCTGCAAAAGCCGGAGCAGACATAATTGTTGTTGATGGTATGCAGGGAGGAACAGGAGCAGGTCCTGAGGTAGTAACAGAACATTCAGGAATTCCTACCATACAAGCAATACTTGAAGCAGACAATGCGCTTAGAGATATAAATCTAAGAACTGAAGTAAATCTTGTGGCTGCAGGAGGTATACGGTCAGGGGCAGATGTTGCAAAAGCAATAGCATTGGGTGCTGATGCAGCATATATTGGAACATCAGCTCTAATATCATTGGGTTGTAAAGTATGTCAGGGATGTAGTAAAGGAACCTGCTCTAAAGGTATAGCAACACAGGACAGATTATTCAGACGAAGACTGGATCCTGTCCGTGGAGGAAATCAGGTTGCAAATTATATAAATGTAATGACCGAAGAAGCAAAAATGTTAACCCAACAGGCTGGAAACACGGATATTCAAAAATTAGAAAAAGAAGATTTGGTTGCTTTAACAATGGAAGCCTCACATATTACAGGAGTACCATTGGTAAGATCAGGAGTATAATATTATATTTTTGAAATAATATTATTATAATTCCTCTTCAAATTCTATTTTTAAACTTTTTTTTTGATAATATTGATAATAAATCATTTTTTTTGAAATATAACATATGAAAAAAAGAGGGGGGATTAATTCAGTTCACCTTCAACAGTAAACTGTTTGTATAATGCGTTGTAATAACCGTTTTCAATTGAAATTAATTCGTGATGGGTTCCTTCTTCAATGATTTTTCCATCATCAATTACTATTATCTTATCGGCATTTTTAATTGTTGATAGTCTATGTGCAATGATAAAGCTTGTTTTGTTTTCCATTAATTTATCCATCGCATCCTGTATTAGCTTTTCTGTTCTCGTGTCTACACTGGATGTTGCTTCATCAAGGATTAGTATTTTCTTGTTTGAAAGTACTGTTCTTGCAATTGTCAGGAGTTGTTTTTGTCCCAGGGATATATTGTCCGTGTCTTCATTGAGTATGGTATCGTATCCTTCAGGCAACTGCTTAATGAAATTGTCTGAATATGCAATTTTTGACGCTTCAATTACTTCTTCATCACTTGCATCTAACTTTCCGTACCTGATGTTTTCCATTATGCTATCGCTGAATAACCATGTGTCCTGTAAAACCATACCTACCATGGATCTTAGACTGTTTTTCTCGTATTCATTAATGTCTCTGCCATCAATTTTTATACAACCGCCCTTCAAATCGTAGAATCTCAACAGCAGTTTTATTATGGTGGTTTTTCCTGCACCTGTATGACCTACTATTGCCACTTTCTGGCCCTTGTTTGCCTTGAATGACAGATCTTTTATCACATCATTTTCATCGTATCCAAATCTGACGTGTTCAAATGTAATATCATTGGAAATATCTTTGATTTCTTTTTTTGAAGGATTTTCTTCATCTTCCAGTTCCAGAAATTCGAATATTCTTTCTGTTGCAGCTAATGCTGTTTGAACCAGGTTCATTACACGGGTTATTTGTTGTATTGGTTGTGTGAAATTTTGAATGTACTGGAAAAATGCCAGAATATCTCCGACAGTTATGGCCTTTTGCAGTACTAATATTGCCCCAAGTACTGCTATTGCAACATATGAGAGGTTGGAGATGAAGTTCATTATAGGTCCCATTAAACTGGAATAGAACTGTGACTTCCATTCATGGTTGTACCATTCATCATTATCCTTCTTGAAATTTTTGAAAGATTCATCTTCCTGGTTAAATGCCCGGATTACGTCCTGTCCCGTGAATGTTTCTTCAATTTGAGTGTTAACACTTCCCTTATATTTCAGTTGGGACTGATAATATTTTTGTGAACGTTTTACCACGATACTTATGATGATAAATGATACTGGCACAAGTATTACCGTAACCAATGTCATCCATAGGTTAATGGTTAACATCATCACAAATACTCCTACAAGAGTAATTATTGCAGTCATAAACTGTAGGAAAGTTGATGTTATACCAGTCTGCAACGAATCCACATCATTAGTTATACGGGAAAGTATGTCTCCTCTTTTATTTTTGTCAATGTCTGACATGGAGAGCATGTTTACCTTATCAATCAATTGTTTTCTTAAATTATAACTGATGTCAGTGGAAATTTGTGTTAAAAACCAACTTTGCAGATAGGTGAATATTGCACTTACGATGTATAATATGGAAGCGATAATAAGGAGAATATATAGTCTTTCAAAATCTATACTGCCTGTATGATTCATTATCCTGATTATTCCATCGTATATTGTTGTTGTTGCCTGTCCAATCAGTAACGGGCTTATGATTGTAAAGAGAGTGCTTATAATAGCACAAACAAAGGTCAATGAAAGCTTTAACTTATATTTTTTCAACAGAGAAAATACTTGTCTGAGTGATTTTTTTGTGTTGTTTGGCTTTACAACTTCTCTTCTGTCTCTTCTCATAATGACCCTCCTATATTCTCTAATTGGGAGGACAATATTTCCTTGTAAAGGGAACATCTTTCTTTAAGTTCATTATGAGTTCCCTTATCTATGATTTTTCCTTCATCCAATACTATTATTTCATCGGCAAATTTTATGGAACTTATTCTCTGTGAAACAAGTAATACGGAACTGTCTTTTGTAATTTCTATTAATTTATCCCTAATTTTCTTTTCGGTTGCAACATCCAATGCTGAAAAGCAGTCATCAAACAAATAGAAACTGTGTTTACCCATCATGGTTCTGGCAATTGAAAGTCTCTGTTTTTGACCACCGGAAAAGTTTGAACCACCCTGTGATACTTCACTTTCTAGATCTTTAATGAATTCGTCTGCTTGTGCATTTTTTATTGCTTCATACATTTCAGTGTCTGTAGCATCCTCTTTTCCTTTGATTAAATTGGATCTGACGGTTCCTGAAAACAACACGGCCTGTTGGGGTGCCAGGGACAATCTTTTTCTTAAGTTTTTTAAGTTGAATTCCTTGATGTTTTTGTTGTTTAAAAGTATTTCACCACCAGTCACATCCTGTAATCGTGGAATAAGATTTAATATGGTTGATTTTCCACTTCCGGTACCGCCTATAATTGCAGTGGTTTTTCCGGGTTCTAATTTGAAATTAATGTCGGTCAATGTTTTTCTTTCAGCACCAGGATACTTAAAACAAACGTTTTTAAATTCAATAACATCGTTTGATGATTCTTCAGTAATATTTCCGTCGGTGATACTTATGTCTGTACTTAGCACATCCTCCACACGATTTATTGAAACAAGTAAACGTGGAAGCTGTATTACAAAACCACCAATCATTATAAATGATGCTACCATCTGTGTAGAATACTGGATGAACGCAATGATGTCTCCTGTAAGCAATGTTCCATTCACAGCATCAAAACTACCGAAGTATAATATGAGGATAATCATGAAATTCATTATCAGATGCATTGACGGGATAAGAATAAACATTCTTCTGAAAACTTTCAGATTGACAACCACGTATTCTCTGTTATAATAATCAAAATGTTCCTTTTCATATTCCTGCCTTACAAATACTTTAATGACTGGAATACCTAAAAGTATTTCTCTAGCAACTCTGTTTATTTGATCTACAATTTCCTGTGTCTTTTTAAAATATGGGAGCACAGTACTGATAACGCTGACCAATAAAATTGCAACGGAAATGAATGCTACAAATATTATCCATGAAAGGCTTGAACCGAGTTCAAATACTTTTAGAATACTACCTATTCCTAAAATCGGTGCAAACAACAGTGTTCTGAACATAATTCCTAAAACATGTTGTATCTGGTTGATGTCATTTGTTGAACGTGTAATTAATGATGCTTTAGAAAATTGATTTAATTCATGATTGGAAAACCTCAGAATCTTTTGGAAAATACTTTCTCTCAAATCTCTTGCATAGGAACTGGATACTTTACTTGAAATGTAGGAAACGATTATTGTTGCAAATACTGAAATTGTAACCATTATCATCATGTTTAAACCAGTTGATGTAATTACATTCAAATCCATATTTTGAATACCTACATTTACAATATCTGCAGTATATGACGGAAGACTTAAATCGCAGTAAACCTCTATAATTAAAAATACCATCATTAATACAAGTAGGGGAATTTTGTTTACCATTATTTTCAATACATTTTTCATTTTAAATTCTCCTCGGATATTAATACATTTGTCATGTTCCACTAGTATTATTTTAACCAAAGTTAATTAACGGGTGGTTTTAATCTAATCTTAGGCTTAATAATTCTTTTAATTCTCTTATGTTCATTTCAGTGATGAATTTTTCACCATTTCCGACTGTTATGTTTGCAAGTTCTTCCTTGTCATGTATCATATCATTGATTTGTTCTTCAAAAGTTCCTTTTGTAATAAACCTGTATACCATGACATTTTCATCCTGACCAATACGGTATGCTCTGTCAGTAGCTTGATTTTCCACTGCAGGATTCCACCATAAATCATAATGGATTACATTACTCGCAGCAGTAAGATTCAAACCTGTTCCTCCAGCTTTAAGTGATAAGATGAATATTTTGTTCTGTGAATTGTTCTGGAACTTGTTAATCAGTTCATCACGTTTCATACGGGAAAGTGAACCATGCAGGAACAGAACTTCTGTATTGAATTTATCTTCAATAAGTTTTTTCATGATATCTCCCATTTGAACGTACTGGGTGAATATTAATACTTTCTCATCGGATTCAAGAATGTTTTCCACCATGTTCATCAGAACTTCCATCTTTCCAGAATCACTTATGTTTGCCTTTGAAGACTTTGTAAAGTGTGCCGGATGGTTACAAATTTGTTTTAATGAGTTAATAAGCTTCAAAACCAAACCTTTTCTTTTCATTCCTTCATGTGCTTCAACCTCATCTATTGCAGAGTTCAATACTTCCTGATATAGTGCACTTTGCTTTGTGGTTAAATTACAGTAAATGTCATTGGTATTTTTATCCGGCAGGTCTTTTATTACACTTTTATCACTTTTCAATCTTCTGAGGATGAACGGTTCTGTTATTAGTTTAAAGTTATTTAAAACATCACTGCTTCTTTCCTTTTCAATAGGTATAATATAATTTCTTCTGAATTTCTTTAAACTTGTTAGATAACCCTTATTGATAAAGTCAAATATACTCCAGTATTCGGATAATCTGTTTTCAACAGGTGTACCGCTTAATGCAATTTTATGTTTTGCCTTGATGGATTTAATTGCCCTGCTTTGTTTTGTTGTTGGATTTTTAATGTTTTGAGCTTCATCCACAACACATAAAAACCATCTTTTATTTTCAAATATTTCCTCATCACGTCTAATAACACCATATGATGTTAAATAAATGTCATATTCATCTTCAGGGAATACTCGGTTCTGGCCGTGATAAATATATGATGTTAATGTTGGAGTAAACTTTTTAATCTCCTCCTGCCAGTTGGTAAGTAAACTGGTAGGGGCAATTATCAGCACCTTGCTTTTTTTAATCAAACCCTCATTTTTAAGGTACAGTATGGTTGTCAGTACCTGCAGGGTTTTTCCCAGTCCCATATCATCAGCAAGAATTGATCCAAAACCTGTTTTAATGTTTTGTACCAGCCAGGAATAACCGGTTACCTGATATTTTCTTAAATTGGCATTAAGCTCTTTAGGAACCTTTATCTCATCTTTTTCTTTGATTTTTGTTATCATTTCCATAAGTTCGTTATCCACGTTCACTTCTGCACCATTTACTTCTCCACTTAATGTGGCTTTCAATAGTTCATGTCTGTTAAGTTTTTCAGGCAGTTTGTCGATTTGTTTAATGAGGGATTTGGTATCGTCCTCATCCAGGATAACGTAATCGTTTGCTAATTTTACAAGACCCCTTGATGTTACGGATAACTTTTTAAATTCGTTAACATCGTATTTTTTGTCTCCTATAGCAATTTTCCAGTTGAATTTAGTAATGTCCTTAAATGTAAGATATCCCTTTTCATTTTTGGTACCTCCTATATCCAACACAAGTTTTGGTTTAAATGCTCTTTGAAGATTTTTCGGAAGAATCAGGTTTATACCAACAATTTCAAACAGAGGTAACGTATTCATGAAGAACTTTGAAAAATCATCTATATTAAACTCTAGATTTTCATTAATATCAATGGATTTATGTAACTCAGGGAATATTTCATTAATGAGGTAGGTGTCACTGATTAACTGCACTTTCAAATCATTGTCCTGTGTATTGTTGATAACATCATGCACAGGTTGTATCTGGCCATCATTAACTCTTACCTGTACACTCACATTAAATATTGCATATTCTTCATCGATAACCAGAAACAGTTCATAGTCTCTGGAATTCAATATGAATTTTGATAACCATTGATTAACCAGGTTTTCATAGTTGTTTTCTTTGATTTTATCGAATTTTTGACCTTCAAAGAAGAAGAGTTTTACTATGGAATTATCATAAGTTCGTTTAAATGTTTTTGTTGCTCCATATAACAGATAATATTCTAAAAATCCGTTCACAATCAAACTGACAGCAGTGATTATCTGATCTTTTTGAGATAATTTCTCATTATTGAATGTTATCAAATCTTCAGGACATAATACGGATAAATTGTCTATTATTTCCATGATGTTGTTGTTAAAAACTGCAGGAATCCATCTGATATAGTATGTACCCTTGTTTTCAAAAAATTCAGGGATAAGTGCATGTTTTTTAATTAATTCCAGTGTAAACTGGTATACATCATATAATACATTTATGTTCTGATTGAACTTTGATATGTTACTTTCACCTATTTCGGTCATAAATGCGAACAGGTACTTTTCAATGTTTTTCTTATTAAATGTTTGAGTGTTTGTTTCTATATTATCAATTTTATATTCATCATTTAAGTTTATGGTGAAGTCGTTCCATTGATTTGGCTTATTCCATCTTTCAATAAAGATATGTTCAAGCCATTCCTCGAATTCATCCTCATCTGCCTTAAATGGTGGTATTTTTTCCTTTTTAAAGTGGATGTAAGGATTATAACTATTATTCAATCCGCGTGTATATTCATCTATATTTTTTTTAGTGAAACGGCCCATGGAATTGTAAATGTTTTTCAGTATGCTTTTAAAATCTTTTTCATAAAATAATGGTTTTTCATTTAAAAGAGTAAATATTAACTCTATAAGGTCTGGTATTTTAGTAAAATCCAATGATATGTTTTCATCGTTGTATCTTGGATGTTCATGGCTAAATAAGTCTTCAATGTTTTTAATATTGCTGCTTGTTGAATTATAATCCAATAATTCTAACAGGTCACATCCCTGTAGTTTAAATATGTTAAATGGATCTTTATCTACTTCATGGGTGATGACATGGATTAATGCAGCTACGTGTTTACATATGTGGGCATAATCTGGACAATTACAGAAAGGAGTGAGATCTTTAGCACTATTTGGAAAAACCTGAATGTTTTCTTTTGTTAATTCATCATATAATTCAACAGGAAGTTCATGATTAAGTAAAGAAGATAAAATTGATTCTGATGAATTAATGATTTTCAATATCTGCTGTTTTTCACTTTCGGTAAATGTTCTGAATAAAACGCTAGTATCATAATAATTATTGTATTTTCCTGAGACCTTGGAACTAGCATAATTATCCTCGAATTTTATATCATATACTTTTCCCGAATTAGCATATGTTTTTCCACGTGGAATCCTGTTTGTAAAATCAACACCTTTTAAGGCATTCATCCAACTATTTCCCCACCAAGTTACACCATATTTCATAATTAAATCTTTAGATATTATTCTTTAAATTTTTTTTTAAAAATTAAAAAAAAGGGTCTTAAAAAAAGTGGAGGTAATGAGTATTAATTCTTTGTATTATTAAAAAGTCTTCTATTTGAAATCAATGTTTAATTTGTTTAATAATTTTTCTTCTTTTAAGTTTAATTCATGGATATTCTTTTTGATTTGTTTTATTTCCTTAATTGTTTCTTGAATGTCTATTTTTTCTTTTTCTTCATAAGTATTTACATATCGTTTAATATTTAAGTTAAAATCATTTTCCTTAATTTCTTTTATGTCAGCATAGTGGGAATATCGGTTTATTTCTTTTTTATATTTGTAAGTGTCAATAATTTTTTCAATATCCTCTTTTCTAAGTTTATTTAACTGGTATGTGTTATCAAATTCTTTGGAAGCATCAATAAATAGTATTCCTTCATCTTTTTTCCGGTTTTTCTTTAGTATTAATATGCATGTTGGAATATTCTTCTTAAATGTTTTTTCCGGTAATCCTATAACTGCATCGATATAATTTTTTTCTTTTAAAAATGTCTTTCTGATATCCTTTTCAGCATTTGTTCTGAAGAGTACTCCCTGTGACATTACCACAGCCATGATTCCATCATCACTAAGTGGGTAAATCATTGTTTCTATAAATGCATAATCCGCCTTTGATTTTGGAGGTAATTTTTTAAATGTGTTGAATCGTTCGTCTTTTAACAATTCATCATTTGCATCCCATTTTTTTAAAAAAGGGGGATGTGAAATTACCACGTCTATTGCCGGTAAATTTCTTTGTTTTGTTGTTGAATCTTCATTGTATATTTCAAAGTTTTCAGGATTTATTCCATGCATAATCATGTTCATTCTTGCTAAATCATAATTGTTTTTATTGATTTCCTGACCATAATAATTGGTTATTTTAGCTTCATCTTTTAAAAAGAGTAAAGTTGAAGCAGATCCGCATGTTGCATCGTATACATTTTCTATTTCATTTTTATTGATTGAAACTAGTTTGCTTAGTAAAATCGATATTTCGTTAGGAGTGTATGATTTTTTTAAAAAGAATTTCATAAGGTATTTAATTTCATCATAATGTTTTTTATTAAAGCTTAAACCATTTATTTCCTTAATAATTCTTTCAAAGGAGTTTTTAACTTCTTCGTTTTCGGATAATTCTTTATAGTTTATCTGATTAAATAAATCATTTAAACTTGTTTTTTTGAATTCGATTTTTCTAATGGCATCATCTAATTTAGGAAGTATATTCTCTTCAGCAAGTATGTTGGGATATAGATCTTCAGGTTTTATAAAATATCCTAAATTATTCAAAGAATCTTCTTTAATTTTATTTCCGTAGAATTCTATATTTTCCTTTTCAAAAGCTTCCTTATAGTTAATATTAAATTTGAATAACTGTTTGTTGTTTTCTTTTTCTATGGTGTATGAGAGATATTTATAGAATATTGCACCCATTATATGGTGTTGATATTCCAGGTATTCCATGTGTCCCCTTAATTTTTCTGAAGAATCTATGAGTATTTCATTAATTTCCACCATTATTATTATCTCCAAACATTATTTCTTCCAATAAACTTTTTTCTAAATTCAATTGTTTTTCCATGTATTTTTTCTTTTTTTTGTATGTTAATATGAGTTGTTCATAGGTCTGGTCTTTTTCTTTGGCTGTTGGTATAATATTGAATTCTTTGATATTTCGGATATTAATTACTTTGATGCTTGTTTCGTCGGCAAATTTATGGATTTGTTTTTTAATGTACTCGCTGTTTAGATAAAAGTTTATGATTTCTGGAGAGAAACCTTCATTGACCTTAATGATTGCATAATTGGAGGTTGTGGATATGTTTTTTTCATTAAATTCTATGATCTTTGATGTGTATGGTGGTGTCAATTTTAGTATTATATCTCCTTTCTCTAAAAGGTATTTTGAATCGATTTTTTTATCTGTTGTTATTTGATTAAGTGTGTTTTTGTTGATTCTATAATTATTTTCGTTGTTTAAAGTAATTATTTTATATTTGTAATTGTTTTCTTTTTCTTTAAAGGAGGATATTCGTAGTCCGCTATGAATTTGTGATATCTCTTTTAATTTAATGTAGTTAATTTTAATCCGTCCTTGAAATTTTTTTTAGTTAATTTATACTTTGTCTTTATGTTTTAAAATTTTTTATGTATGCCGAATATTTTTTCATATTTTTTTATGAAAATTAATATGAATTATTTTCATATTTTTTTATGAAAGATTTATATAGTTGTTAATTCAGATAAATTATTAGATAACTTATTTAATTTAAAATCATAATATTACTTTTTTTTATATATTAGAAAAGAGGTGAAAAATGACTCATGGGGACGGTCATGATTGTTGTAAAGGAAAAAATCATGAACATGCTGAAGAAAAAGAATGTTGTCATGGTAAAAACAAAGATAAATGCGACAAACATGCAAACAAAGAAAACTGTGAGAAAAAACAAAGATGTTGTCATAGAAGAAGGCAGGGTATGCATTTAAGGATAAATAATGTTCAAATCTAGCTTTAACTATATAATATCTTTTTTTATATTTTTCATAAAATTATATGAAATCTTCTTTTTTTATTTTAATTATTATGCTCTTTTTTTTAATGACTTTTTTAAAAATCTTAAAAAAAGTTAATGTTATTTCATTAACTTTTCTTTCCGTATTAATTCAGTTAAACAAATACATCCAAATCCTCTATCATATTGATTTATGTTGTCTTTTTTATCCTTATTGTCTACAATAATTCCACCCAACGCTTCACATATTGTAGGGAGATTGAATTTTTTAATACTTAAATTAGTTGACAGAAATTCGTCTTGAGTTACAATACATAAATCATTATGATACGCATATATAATCAGATACGGATCAGCATCATCTGGCTTTTCTAAAGCATAAGTATTGAAATATTCCGGTTGCTTACTTTTAAGTATGTTGTATGTTTCTGAAATATCACCTGTAATACTGTCCTTGAATATGTCTTTGTATTCTTTACAGAAGAAATCATCGTTTAGTTCATCTTTAACCTTGTCAATGGATATGGCACAACCATCTTCTAGTAATTTAAGGAAATTATTAAACTGAACAGGAAAACATGATTGGTCGTATTGTTGTCCGCTTTGAAATCTAACAAAAATGTTAGTATCAATTAAATATTTAGCATTGCTCATCGTCTTGCCCCTGTTACTTTATCAATTACGAAAGGAATGGCTGTATGAGGAACTCCAAGTTCGTTTGAAAGATCCAGATCATTTATTAGTTCTTCATCATATGCTTCCAGCAGTAATTCAATGAATAAGTGTCCATTTTGATTAACGTTCTTTGATGCTATGGTCTTTAATCGTTGTTGTTTTGATGTTTTTCTCTTCTTAGGAGGAGTTTTATCTTTCTTTTCATCCTCTTTCTCAACATCACTTTCCTCTTTGACCTTTTCATCCTTATTATATACTCTCTTAAGAAGTTGTTCCTCCAGTTCCTCTTCTGTTAACATGTTGATGTTTTTTAACCTGTAAAGAATTGTTTCCATATTTGCGTTGTATCTGGTGGAAACGATTCTGATAATTGAATTAATGTTACTGATTTTAATGTTTTTAATTTCTTTTTCAGGCAACAATATTTCTGAGGCTACTGAATTACAGAATTCTTCCTCTTTTTCCCTATTATAATCTCCACTAATTCCATCCTTTCCTATTAACAAATGAGCATATTCATTAAACAATGAAAAAATTTTTTCTTTGTCCGGAATTCGATTATTGATACCTATAAGAGGCAACCTGGTGTTGTTAAAAGCATATCCTTTAATATCTTCGGGTTTAATATTATAAAACTTGAAAATTAATATATTCAATGATTCAAATTCTCTAATCCATTGATCAACAGAATAATTGTTTAATTTAACTGCATTAATATCCAGGGAGTCCTTAATAATATTAACAAGAGATTCCTTGTTACGCTCTTTTTCCTGATAATAATCGAAATCCAAATTTTTATTGAGTTTCTCAGCTATTTCCAAAAGCAGCATTCTTTTACGTTTTGCATGTTTAATCTCTTTTAATATATCCGGACTGGATAATATTCTCTTATCGTTCATTGTACGATAATCTTTAATGTACTGTTCAATTTCAGGAGGAGGAGTGTTGTTAAGAAATAATAATGGACTAACATCGTATAAATTCGCTAATTTATTAATATTTTTATATGTTAAGCGACCAGTTAATTCCCATTCTTCCAATGTTGAAGGTTTGATTTTCAATTTTTTACTGGCACTTTCAACACTGTAATTTAATGATTTCCTCGACCAAATAATCCATTCCGGATTAACCTCGATGCTTTGTGACATGGTATTACTCACACTTTAAAGTTTAAATTAAGTTCTAATAACTATATTATGTTTTTTAAAATATTTATTTTGTATTATTTAAGTATGGAGTATATTTAATAATTATTTTCCAAAAAAAGAGAAGAATGATAAAAGAAACAAAAACATTTAAAAAAAAGAATCAATGAATAATTTCTTAAAATATAAAATTATTCACCATATAAACTGTATTTAATTATTCTATCAGATATTTTATCAACAACGCCTGCAGGAATTTTATTTTGAATAAATTTCATTGGTATTTTTTTACCGCTTAAACTGTAAGCACCCATTTGAACAATATTCTCCTGGAATGTACTTGAACCATTTTCTTCATTCAATCTTGCAGTTCTAATTTGAGTACTTGTCAATGCCCTAATCTGCAGTTTCATATTTTTATTATCCATTTTAATCAGGATTTTCTTAGGAATATCAGTACCATAGATTTTTTCTCGTGTAACATAATCAACAAAGTCTTCATCTACATGGCTTACTTCTCTTTCTGGAATGACCTTAAGTTGATGGTCTTGTTCTTTGCTTTCAATAATCTGACCGTCACGAACAGTAATTGTTCGGTCTGCCTGACTGGCCACTGTTGGATCATGAGTAACCACAATTAAAGTAACATTATGGTCTTTATGTAAATTTTTTAACAAATCCATAATTTTTTGACCTGTTTTAGTGTCCAATGCACCTGTAGGTTCATCTGCTATAATAATTGAAGGTTCATTAACTAATGCTCTGGCTATTGCAACACGTTGTCTTTGTCCACCAGACATTTTAGTGGGATTCTGATGAATTTTATCTCTTAATCCTACATTTTTTAATAATTCAACGGCTTTTCTTTCATTCTTTTTGTTTATTCGTAAATGTTTTCCAACCAAGGGTATAAGCACATTTTCTAAAACGCTAAGATTTGGAATCAGGTTATGTAACTGAAATATGAAACCAATCTTCTCTGAACGAAACTTTGAAAGATTTTCCTTAGGGTTGTTTAAATCCATGCCGTCAACTATTATGCTGCCACTGTCAGGATTGTCCAATGCACCAATCATATTCAAAAGGGTTGATTTACCACTCCCGGAAGGTCCTATTATTGATACGAATTCTCCTTCCATAATATCGAGGTTAATTCCATTTAATGCCTTGGTTTCACCATTGTCATAATACTTTTTCAAATCACGAATACTTACAATATTTCTCATGGAAAGTAACCCTCCTATTCATATCTCAATGCTTCTGTCGGTGATAATCGTGAAGCTTTAATTGCCGGATATAAACCACCAAGTATACCTACAGTCAATGCAACTGCAAATGCTTTTATGAATATGTTTATATTAAACACAAGTGTCATATCTCCACCATTAACTTTTAACAACAATACTACTCCAATCACTCCCAACACAGAACCTATAATTCCTGAAAGCAATGTTAAAACAATTGATTCTCCCATAATCATGGTAAGTATTCTTTTTTTAGTCCATCCTACAGATTTTAAAACTCCAATTTCTCGAGTTCTTTCAAAAACAGTCATCATCATTGTATTTATAACGCCCAGACCACCAATAATTATTGCCAATGCTTCTATGGCAGTTGTAGTGGAATTTATCATTCCAAGGGTATCATCAATAGTTTGAGACATTTCCTCTGTAGTTATGGTGTTTAATGTGTCATTGTATTTGTCTTTTATATTGTCATTTACAGTTGTCAAATTAGCATCCTTTTTGATTTTAACGGATATACTAGATATTTCCCCTTCATTGTCAGTTAAGTTTTGAAGTCTTTCAAGGCTAGTGTACATTGCAGTATCATAAAAAATAGATCCTGTTTCGTAAATACCCGTTATTTTAAATTCGTTTCCATAAACGTCTATTGTATCTCCAATAGTGTAATTTTCCTCATCTGCAAGATTTTTTCCCACAATCAGTTCATCTTTTTCTTCGTCAAATAAGCTACCGTTAACGTTATTAATTCCAACAATATCTAAATCGTCACGTTTGGCACCGTAAAGACTGTATCCATAACGGCTCGATTCTCTATCGCTTGTGGTATCTATGATGGTTGTGTCCAGCAATCCCGCTGTTTTTTCAACGCCATCAATTTCCGATAATTTGTCCACATAACTTTCATTTAAGTTACCTGAGGATGAACCCATGGAACTGCCTATTTTTGTAACGGTAATTTCGGCAGAACCATCTTTTAAGGTAGTTTCTGTAGAATCTTCAAGCGAAGCTGTGATAAGTCCTAAAGCCACGATAGTTGCGATACCAATGGCTATGCCCACAATTGCCAGAAAACTACGTGTTTTGTTTCTAAAAGGATTTTTCATTATTAATTTAAAATAGTTCATATTATTAACCTTTATTTATCATACTCACCATATTCACAACCGGCATTTTCCATTTTAACATGATCTATGAGTGTACCATCTTTTTTAAATAATTTTATTTCTCCATATCCGGTTCCACCATTCCATAAACGGTTGTGTAATTTCAAACCATTAGGGGCCTCATAATTAAACAACATCATTTCATCACGTTTACAATATAATACCATTTCTATATAAGAATCTTTATTTGATGCATTAATTTTCCATGTATGAATTTCATCGCCTTCAACAAAGTCAAAATCTATTTTAACCAGATTCCAAAACCTGGCAAAGTTGTATTCATACATTTTGCCTTCATAATAAAAACCAATAAGTAATTTTCTAGGTATTTCGATACCAAATGCTTTAGGTCTGCCACCACCAGCTTCAAAAGCTGAATTTTCTAATTTTTTACCGGTAATTAAACTAGTAATGTTACAGGATGATATCCAAAGCCAAGGGCTTGTAAAGTCACCACCCCAATTCTTATCAGCATAACCATAAGATTTTTCAGGTATTACTTCATATTCAACACCGTCAAGTGTAATTGAACCATTATATTCCGTTTTAATTCCTTCAGCATGCCAGAACATTTCAAATGAATTTAATTTTCTGAATAATTTACTGGCACCATATCCAACATTAAAAGTAATCTGTTTGTTAATATCTAAATTCCAGGACATGCTACCTGCATCACACATATATTCCGGATAATCCTTTGCTTCTCGTTCTGTTACATTACATGATCCTTCCATATGAGTTTCAGTAAGTGTACAATTTCCTACTTTAATATCAAGTTTATTGTCAGGACAAGAGAAATCTTTCATAGAATAAAAGTTATGAATCTGTTTAGGGTTATCACCCCAACTTCCAACTTTTATCATACAGTATGAAGGCCTTTTTCCCAATTTCTTATTTTCAGGATCTTGACCTAAAGTAGGTTTATCTTCGGCAAGAGCAGGATTACATACAAAATATTCAATAAAAAAAGCTTTTGCTTCTTTAGTTTCTTTATTATATGCTGTTAATGAATGCCACCACCAATCATAACCTTTTTTTGCTAACGGTCCATGTAACATATAATAATTTCTTTCCAAATCACTTTTGTTCAAAAGTATCACTCTTATAACTTTTATGTTTATGTACTTATTTTATTTGACTAGATATTAATTCTTTTTATTTATTTTATAATTTTTTCGGCTCTGTAGAAAACCTATAATTTTTTTCATATCACGCAAAAAAAATCCAGACCAAAAACCTTATTTTTATAAAAATTTAATTTATAAGATATATGAAGCAATATAAAAGCGATTTAAAACATACCAATTAAATTCACAGAATAATAATTTATAAAAAAGTAATACAAGCAAGAATAAGTATTTATAATATAAATAGAATAGATATTATTATGTAAAACAGAAATATCTATTCTATAAATAATTATTTGAATTCCAAACAACTTAAACTTTTCGATTTTGGAGTATCCAAAGAAAAAACTCCTTCTTTACTTCGATTATCCAATATGGAAAAAGTGGATTTAACCGGTAATATGATGTTGGATTTTGTTTTAACTGCATATAATTATGCTAAACTAAAATTTAATAAGTATTCATCTATTTATTCTAAACAAAAATATACTTTACCTCAGTTATTTGCAATTGTAGCATATAAAACATATAATAAATATGATTACAGGAATACTATAAACAATTTAAGGGTATCTGACAAATTATGGAAAGCTTTAAACCTTAAAAACATTCCACATTACACTACTATTCAAAAATTCTTTAAAAAGTTATCTGTTGAAAAATTAAAAGAAATTGACATATTATTATTACAACATTTCCCTGTTTCTGAATGTTATTTTAGTTTAGACGCAACAGGATTTACCAATTCATATTCTGACATCTATTACAACAACAGAACTAAAAAAACACGACGTAGCTACATCAAAAATCACATAACAGTAGACTCAAAATACATGTTAATAAGACACCCCAATGCTATAAAAGGTCCAAAATATGATACAAACTTCGCAATAAGTGCAATAAGAGCAATTCAATCATATAAACCAACATACATATTAGCAGATAAAGCATATGATACTGAATTAATAAAACAAACAATTGTTGAAGAGACTACGGCTTTACCACAAATACCTGTTAAAACAAGACAAAAAAGTGGAGTATACAGGTCAAAATGTAGAACAATATTCAGACCACAAGTATACAAATTCCGAAACCAAGTAGAAGGAGTAAATAGTCTAGAAAAAAGAAAATTTAGTGGAATAAACAACAGTAGAAGTACAAATCTACAAATAAAAGAAACAAAACTCAAAAACATATGTTATAATATTTATAGATCAATTCAGATTGTACAAAAATAGGGATTTCTACAGAGCCTAAAATTAATATTATTGATAATTAAAAAACAATACAACATCGAAAAGGATTAGTAGGCTATTCATATTATCAAAGGTGGGATAGAGTGATAAGAAAAAGATAGTTTATGCTTAGAAAAATTTACAGTTATTGTTTTTAAATCCAGTATTTATACTAATAATAACTTTTGAACTTCTGATGAAAAGGTTATGATTATAATTCTCTTAAAAAAATAAAGAGTTAAGATAAATTACCCTATTTATAATAACATAGTTATTTTTATTTTAAATTTTTATCATATTTTAATAATTTATTTGGAAAAAACATTCTTATTATTGCTTTTTATCATGAACGGTAAATTGTGAAGAAATATTTAATGGTTTATGTTTTTTGGATCCTAAAAAGAATATCATAACATTATTTCTACCAGTTCTACTTGTCTTATAGTCGTATTTGAATATTCCATCATTATTAGTTCTGGTAGTTACCCTACCAGTATTAATAAATAATTTAAGTGGGGCATTAGGTATTATATCATGTTTTTCATCGAATAACTTACCTGATATTTCAACAACTTCACCTTTTTTTGCATCATTTATTTTATCCAATTCTATATTCGTATCCAAAGTTAAGACTTCAAAGGAAATCATCTCACTATTTTCTTTAAAATATTTGGAATTATATGAAGCTGTTATGTAATTCAGTCCAATCCTTGGATTGTTAACAACATATCTGAAGTAACCATAATCATCTGTCTTGGTAGTTGTTCTGCCCTTATTAATTAACAATTTAACCACGGCATTTGGAATAATTTTTCGGTTTTCATCCAATAAATTACCTGTTATCTCAACAGCATCACTTATTTTCACATTCTTTATTGTATCCAAATGAATCTTGCAATCAAGGGGTAATGTTTCAAAAGAAACAACAGCATTAGACTTCAGATAAGATTTATTTCCTTCAAACAAGACATTTATCTGATTTAAACCAATCCTAGGATTACTGATTACATAACTAAAATGACCATCCTCATCAGTTTTCAATGAAGCTCTTCCATTGTTGATTAATAATTTAATTTGCGCACCGGATACTGCATCACGATTCTCATCAATCAACTTACCAGAAATCTCAACTGGATTACCCATCTTCACACTATCAACCCTTTCCAAAACAATCTCAGTATCCAAAGCCAAGACCATAAAAGAAATCATATTACTATCAGGCCGATAATTTTTACTGCCGTTAAAAACAGCCAAGACATTGTTTATTCCATCTTTTGGATTATTAAAAAGATATTTGAAAATTCCCTCATCATTAGTTCTGACAGATGCCCTACCATTATTAATCTGCAATTTAACATTAGCACCCAATAAAGGATTACCATTTTCATCCACCAATTTACCTGATAATTCAACAGCATCACCCTTCTTCACATCACTAACAGAATCCAATAAAATCCTCGTATCCAAAGGTAAAATTTCAAAGGAAACAACATCACTAGACTCCAAATAAGAAGCATTCCCCCCATAAAATACGTGTACCTGATTTAAACCAACCCTAGGATTACTGATTACATAACTAAAATGACCATCCTCATCAGTTTTAACTGTTGCTCTACCATTATTTATCAGTAATTTTATAGTAGCATCAGGTATAATTTTATTATTAATATCAGTTAGTTGTCCTGTT
>OCVV011360514.1_pt1 | contig 42621 bp, 30 predicted proteins | sample 1539721 | NCBI WGS metagenome assembly OCVV01 (sample SAMN02144230, study PRJEB22623) | gut metagenome | biome: sheep rumen | host: Ovis aries | place: New Zealand | reverse complement strand
TTGTGCTTTAAAGATACTAATTTGAAAGCAAGCTTTCATTAGCATCTTTCAATCACAAGCCTTACGGCAGAAACCTTTTTAGAGAAAAACCACGGCACTTCGTGCCTGTAAAAACCCTAACTCAACATTCATAATCAAATCAAAACTTGTAATTAGCGAACAGTTGGTTAGCCCATCCCTTTTGGGGAGGGATGGGAGAGGCTGCTTCTATCATTTTTCATTTAGCGGAGCGTGATAAATGCTGATTAGAACTCAAGTATTACAGTTTGGCGAGCTGCGAGCGGGATGTTATGTGTGAGGTCGAGCTGCTTGCCTGTAGTAATGTCTGTTGCTTGAGTGTGAGAGGCAATTATTTCGGCATAGCGTTTCACATCAAGTTCGGCATTTGTCTTATTTCCATTAACAATTGTCATTACGCTCTTGCCGTTGTACTGGCGAGCAACGACATACACACCCTTGAAAGGCATGAACTGTATTTGCTTGCCCTTGATGATTTCCTCGTTACCCTGACGCCAATGGAGCAGACGGCTAAGCCAATCGAACATGGCGTTTTCGGCATCTGTTCTGCCCTCACGTGAGAAACAGTTATGGGTGTCGCCAGAGAATCCACCTGGGAAATCTTTGCGCACGTTGCCATCGGTAATTTCTTTTGTTCCATTCATCAACACTTCTGAGCCGTAATACAGTTGTGGAATACGGTTTACTGTGAGCAACAAGGCTAATGCTTGCTTCATGCCGGTTGCGTCCTTGGTGCTTTCAAGGAAACGATTGGTGTCGTGATTCTCAATAAATGCCATTACATGAGAAGGGTCGGCATACAGGTAATCATATACGAAGCTGTTGTATATTCTGTTGAATCCAGTAGAACCTCCGTCTGTTTCCTCGTTCTTTGCTGTATTTATTTTCTCATAGAAGCTGAAATCCATAACAGTTTTCAAATAGCTATTCACCTTGCTCAACTTGCTGTCTTTCTGCCATGCTGCTGTGTAGGCTGGCTCTGCAACCCATGTTTCGCCCACGGTGTTGAAGTTTGGATATTCATCATTAAGCACCTTCATCCAATGTGCCATAGCCTTGCGGTCGGCATAAGGATAGGTGTCCATGCGTATGCCGTCTATGCCAACAGTTTCTATCCACCACATGCTGTTTTGAATGAGATATTTGATTACATGAGGGTTGCGCTGGTTGAGGTCGGGCATACTTGGTACAAACCATCCGTCAACAGTTTCTTTCATGTCGATTTTGCTTGCGTATGGGTCGAGCACAGGTGTTAGCTTATATGATGTTTGCAAACCATAATGTGGACAGTTGAACCAATCGTTACTTGGTGCATCAAGGTTCCATGGATGGGTGTCGGCACAATGATTGAAAATCATGTCCATAACCACCTTCAAGCCACGTTGATGACATTCATTAACCAATTGGCGATATTCTTCGTTTGTTCCAAAACGTGGATCAACACGATAATAGTTTGTTGTGGCATAGCCATGATAGCTGCTGTATTTTCCTTGGTCGGCAGGGCGGTCGTTTTCCAATACAGGTGTGAACCAAAGGGCTGTTACTCCCAACTGAGTGAAATAGTCAAGATGCTGTCGGATGCCTTCGAGGTCGCCTCCATGACGCATACTTGGTTCGCTTCGTTCAACAAGTTTGTCGCGCATAGAGCTGAAAGCATCGTTACGAGGGTTACCGTTAGCAAAGCGGTCGGGCATCATGAGATAGAGCACATCAGCATTTGTGAATCCCATGTGCTTGTCGCCACTCATGGCACGTTGCTTTAGCTGATAGTTCAAGGTTTTGCCCCCTATCTTTATCTTCATATTTCCTGCTTTCGCACCATCGAGGTTCAGATATATGAGAAGATAGTTTGGCGAATCAAGGCGAACAAGAGAGTCGATTTTCACTCCAGGATAATCAATCTTTACATCGGCATTTCGCACATCTTTTCCATACACCATAAGCTGCAAGGTGGGGTCTTTCATGCCAACATACCAGTCGGTTGGTTCTACACGACTAATCTTCGTGGTTGCATTCGCTGTAAGCATTTGACATGCAAGAGCGAATAGTAGTAAATATTTTTTCATTCCATTTAGGTTTAAAGTTCCTCTATAATTCGTTTATAATGCTCTTAAAATGCCTCTATATTGAATTTAAGGCTATTTTAAGAGCATTATGTAAATGTTATTCTTGTTTTTTATTTAGCAATCAAGCTGATGGCAAAACCACCACCAGGAGCCTCAGTCAAAGTGAGTTTGTCGCCACGCTTGATGATGCGCTTAGTAATCTTGTAAGCCTTTGGATTGTTCTTGTAGTCGGCATCCTTTGCATCAGCATAGATTATAGCCTCGTACTTGCGACCCTTATCAAGGAAGTTGAAGTTTACCTTGGCAACGTGTCCGTGTTCATCGCATTTTCCTGCAACAAACCAGTTGTTGGTGCCTTTAGCCTTACGAGCTACGGTGATGTAATCGCCTGGCTCGGCTTCAAGATACTTAGAATCAGACCAGTCGCAAGCTACATCGCGAATGAACTGGAATGCGTCGTTATACTTAGCATAGTTCTCTGGCAGGTCGGCAGCCATCTGAAGTGGGCCCCACATAACGAGATAGAGTGCCAACTGACCAACAAGAGTGGTGTGTACATAGCATGTGTTGTCGCTCCATGTCTTTAGCTGAGTTTCAAGAATACCAGGAGTGTAGTCCATTGGACCGCCCTGCAAACGGGTGAAAGGCAACACAACGGTGTGCTCTGGGCTATTTCCGCCGAAAGCCTCATACTCTGTACCACGTGCGCTCTCGTTGCCAATCCAGTTAGGATAGGTGCGGGCAATACCTGTTGGGCGTGTAGCCTCGTGAGCATTCACCATGATATGATGCTTGGCAGCCTCCTTGATAGCATAGAGATAATGGTTGTTCATAGCCTGAGAGAAATGGTGGTCGCCACGAGGAATGATGTCGCCAACATATCCACTCTTAACAGCATCATAGCCATATTTATCCATAAGCTGATACCCTTTCTCCATGTGACGCTCGTAGTTGATTACACTTGAAGATGTTTCGTGGTGCATCATAAGTTTAACACCCTTGCTGTGAGCATATTCGTTGAGGTATTTAATGTCGAAATCAGGATATGGAGTAACAAAATCAAACACATCCCATTTCCACATGTTAGCCCAGTCTTCCCAGCCTACGTTCCATCCTTCAACAAGCACCTCAGACAAGCCGTTAGCTGCTGCGAAATCAATATATCTCTTCACCTCGGCAGTTGTTGCACCATGACGACCATTAGGCTTTGCCTTGCTATAGTCAATCTCACCAAGCTTTACAGATGGGTATTCGTCGGTGTAGTTCCAGCTCTTACGCCCAACAATCATTTCCCACCACACACCACAATATTTTGTAGGGTGAATCCAGCTTGTGTCTTCAAGTTTACAAGGCTCGTTGAGGTTATAAATAAGACTTGAAGCCAGCATATCACGTGCATCGTCGCTCACCATAACAGTACGCCAAGGTGTGTTGCAAGGTGTCTGCATACATCCTTTCAAACCAGCAGCATCAGGAGTGAGCCAGCTTTCGAACACCATGTTCTTGTCATCAAGATTAAGGTGCATAGTAGCATAGTCGATACATGCAGCCTCGTGAATGTTGATGTAAAGACCATCCTGAGTCTTCATCTGCAAAGAAGTTTGCACACCAGTAGGCGAGAATACCGAAACAGATGAATTATCCCAGTTTACCGCCTCCTTGAAACGCTGTCGAATCTCAGACAGCTTACTCTCTTGAGTTTCCTGCTCCTGCGTGTCGTAGTCGCCAGGCAACCACCAAGCAGTATGGTCACCAGCCATAGCAAACTGAGTGTGCTCCTCTTTGATGATGAAATAGTTTAAATCCTTCTGCTGAGGAAACTCGTAACGAAGTCCCATTCCCTCGTTATACACACGGAAACGAATAATTATATTACGATTGCTTGAAGGCTGATTCAAATCAACCTCAAGTTCATTATAATGATTACGAATCTTAGCATACTGTCCCCATACAGGAGTCCAGGTTTCGTCAAAGGTTGATGTTTTGTAATTGGTTTCTTTAAAACCGTCCATAAGGTCGGTTTCATTCTTTCCCTTTGAAGCATGCTTGTCTTTAGCCAGTTCAAGTCCAAGATGAGAAGGCTTCACAACAGGCTTGTGCTTGTAGCTCATCTCATAAGTGGGCTGACCACTTGCCGAAAGCGAGAATTTCAGCACCACATTTCCGTCGGGTGACGTTACGGTCTGAGCTGCAGCAAGCATAGGCAGCAGCAAGAAAGAAAGAAAAACTGAAAACTTCTTCATAAATTAAATAGGTTTTTATCTACATGAAAATTGATTTCTTATCTACCCGACTCACACACCAATTCTGAGATATTGGCTGTGAAATCGTTGTTCGCTATCAAATCCTCAATATTAACATGCATGCGGTAACGCCAATAATGATGAGGATTGGCAGGAATGTTTATTCGCTCGGCATTCTGATCGGGCAGGCGCAGTTTCTCATCAACAGCCAGCCAGTCTTGAATACTCAGCACACAAAGCATACTTGGCGACTTGAGGTGTCGGCTCACAATATCGCGAGCCAACCAGCCAGGAAGTGGATGAGGCGCAACCCCTCCTCTATAGAGCATAGAGTTATAGTAGTCTTGCGTGCGTGCCTCGTCCTCATCCCACCATTGACGAAGAGTAGGCATATCGTGACTTGAAATAGTGCACACCGAGCGGTAAGGATTGCGCTCAAGATAGCCAAAACGCACATTTGGATCCTTAGGCATAGACTGAAGTTCGAGGCTCAGCACTTTCAACTCGTTGATTACCCAAGGCACACAGTCAGGAACCATTCCCAAATCTTCGGCACACACAAGCATACGTGTTGCCTGAACCATCTTTGGCAGTTTCTTCATAGCCTCACGATACCAGAACTGGTTGTTGCGACGATAGTAATAATCGTTGTATATGCGATTGAATACCTCTTTGTCGCTATCGTAAAGAGCCTCGTAAACAAAGTTGAACTGGGCAGATATGCGTGGGTGAAACTTGTTATTATCCTTACGATCGCGCACAAAGAGCACATCAGAAACCAAAGAATAAAGTCCGTCACGAAGATTTATATCAGCCTCATCCGTTACACCTTCAAAGGCAGCCTCTATCTTGCGCTGAGTATCAAACTCAGGTTTCATAGCCCAAATATCATCATGCTCATGAACAAGGTATTTTTCTCTTACCTCCTGAGCACGCTCATGGAACACTCTGTCGAGCACCCAGTCGGCAATAAATGGCTTGGTAAACTGTTCCTCCTGGAAATGCAAGCCATAGCTCTCTATTTCCTCACGAGTCATGCCCAAGGCAGGCGAGAACTGTCCCAGCAAACCATGAACAGAGTGCAAAGGTATTTCCCATATACGGAAGAAACCAAGCACATGATCTATGCGGTAGGCATCAAAATAGTTTGCCATATTCTGAAAACGGCGCACCCACCACAAACAGCCATCCTTAAGCATTTCATCCCAGTTATATGTTGGAAAGCCCCAGTTCTGACCATTTACACTAAAATCATCAGGTGGAGCACCTGCCTGACCATTAAGATTGAAATAGCGAGGTTCTGTCCACACATCACATCCATTACGGTTTACACCTATTGGAATATCCCCTTTCAGAATCACTCCCTTCGTACGGGCATACTCATGCACAGCCTGCATCTGTGTGCAAAGAACATACTGCACGAAATAGAAGAACGCCACCTCCTTATAAGCCTTGTTTGATGGCGTAGAAAGAGCCTTGCGGTCGTTCTCATTCCATTGGTTATGGTCGTGCCAAAGAGAGAAATCAGCCGTTTTATACTTATCTCGCAGATAAGAATATTGTGCATAAGGCACCAGCCATTGCTGCTGTTCGCTAAAGAAACGTTTAAAAGCAGCACTCTTGAGAGTTTTCTCACCTTCCTGCTTATAAATCTCCTTCAGATAAGCAATCTTGGCATCATTAACCTGTTCGTAATCAATCTTACTGAGTGCATTGAGTTTTAGGCGCAACTGTTCAAACTCCTCACGCTTCTTATCATCCTTGATAGCAGGAAGTTGTGTTAGGTCGGCATATTGTGGATGAAGAGCAAAGATGCTGATACAACTATAAGGATAAGAATCGAGCCACGTGTGAGTGGTTGTTGTGTCGTTGATAGGCAACACCTGCAACACCCGTTGGTGAGTGAGAGCCACCCAGTCTATCATCTTCTTCAAATCGCCAAAGTCGCCCACTCCAAAGCTTGTTTTGCTTCGCAAAGAGAAAACAGGCACAAGAGTACCAGCCAACTTACGATTACATATTTCAAAAAATGCCTGATCAAGCGCATACACAGCCATCCCGCCATCTTCAATATCTATCAAGTCAAGAGTGCGGTTTAAATCAGTCTCCCAATACACCTTAGAAGAATTCTGAGCATCAACGGCAGCAAACTTAAACTCCAGATGATCGCTCGCAAGGCTATCGGCATTAAGGTCAACCATCCACTCGTTATGCGTATGCTCGTACATAGGAACAGCATTAAGCACATCCCAGTTGCCTAAAGCATCGCCCTTACCACAGACAGTAAGCCGAAGCCCGCTTCCCAACTGCGGAGCACGCACAACAAGGCGCACAACCTTTTCGAATGTGGAAGGATATATCTGCGAGAGTTCACGACGGTTCACACATTCCGTAAAGGCTGAACTATAAAGATAAGAATCTTCAGGAAAGTCCATCCAACGGTCAAATATGTCATACCTTTTAACCCTCATACCATTGAGTTCCAACAGATGAGTCTTGGTAAGCCATTCATGACGACGTTCTGCGCCATCACAATCCACACTATAGAAATATCTCAATACAGAATACTGGGCAGACACAGGCTTATTCATCTCATAATACCAATGCAGCCCGTCAACTGTTGACATTCTGAATGCTGTGATTTTCTCACTTCCATCAGTTGTTTCATCAACAACATTCAACAACAGTTCTTCACCATATACTGTCTTGTAGTTTATATTAAAAAAAAGCTTCATAAGTAGCCGGTTAGTATTTTCGTTGTAAAAGTAATAATAATTGTGTTAGGCTGTCATTATGCATTTGCACAAACTAACAGAGAATAAGTGCAAACGTTTGCACGTTCATTTACCTTTTATGATTGTAACAGAAGCTGCTCCAAGAGCAAGAGAGACACCTGCCAGAATCATCATGTTGCTCTGACTGCTACCCAACAAAGCAAGGAGCACACCACCTACCGAAGCTGCAAAAATCTGCGGTATGCAAATTGTGCCATTAAACAATCCAAGATAAGCACCCAAATGACCATAACCCTGCAAAGCGTTGGTAACAAAAGTGAAAGGCATGGCAAGTATTGCAGCCCACGCACAGCCTATAAGCAAGAATGGCGCAAAGAGCACATACTGGTTGTGCACAAAAGCACACCACACAAAGCCTATGCCTCCTAAGAAAAGACTAAGTCCATAAGCCAGTTTACGGTTAGAGAACTTTGGCAACACCAAAGCCCACAGAACAGAGCCTATTGACTGAACAGCAAAAAGAACACCCACCCAGTTGCCTGCTTCCTGATAGCCAGAACTTGTAACATCTGTTGTTCCCCAGCAATTATCAGCAACCGTTCCGTTAGTATATGTCCACATATACATAAATGCAAACCAACTGAAAAATTGCACAAGTCCCACTTTCCAGAATGTAGAAGGAGCATTCTTCAACAAAGCCCACCAGTTTGACTTGTCTTCATGCTGCTCTGGAGCAGGGTTATACTCTTTATATGTAGCTGGTTCCCACTCTTTTACCTTAGCTGTAGTATATAAAACACATAGAATCAAGACTGCCGCACCAATATAAAACGACCATTTCACAGAATCGGGCACAACGCCAGCCTCTGCAATATTCTTTATTCCAAGCCATGTAAAGATATAAGGAAACACATACCCCATTACCGAGCCTGCATTACACAAAAAACTCTGAATAGAATAAGCCAATCCTTTTTGTTTTTCGTTTACCATATCGCCAACAAGCATCTTAAACGGTTGCATAGCCATATTGATACTTGTGTCAAGATACATAAGCGAGAACAAGCCAAAAATCATGGCTGCACCAACTGTCAAGCCTAAAGAGCCAGCATTAGGTAACAAGCACATCATCAACACAGCAGCCGCAGCACCTACAAACAGGTAAGGTATTCGGCGACCAAATCTTGTCCAAGTCCTGTCGGAGTACGAGCCAACTATAGGCTGCACTATAATACCCATAAGTGGAGGTAATATCCAGAAATAGCTCAGACTATGAGGATCAGCTCCCAAAGTAGCAAAGATTCTCGAGATGTTTGCACTCTGAAGTGCATAAGCAATCTGTACGCCAAAGAATCCAAAACTAAGATTCCACAAGCCCCAGAAATTCATATTAGGTTTTTGCTTCATATATTTGGTTATTTAGTAGTTCCTCTAATAACAAGACGTGTTCTTACCACACGTTTCTCAACCTTATTTCGTGGAATATCACCTTCCACCTGTCCAATAAGGATATTTGCAGCTTCCTCACCAACAAGTTTTCCACGCTGTTCAACGGTTGTGAGCATAGGGTCGCAAGCCACAGCTCTGTTTCCGTTGGTAAATCCACATACCGATATTTCATCAGGCACAGCAAATCCCATACGCTTAGCAGTATATAGAATACCTATCGCTGTGTCGTCATTGATAGCAAAGAATGCATCAGGGCGGTTCTCCATGTTCAACAAATCGGGAGTGATAGCCTCAGCAGCTGCACGATTATCACACAGACGAACAAGCTCTTCGTCAACCTCCAAACCACTTCTCTGCAACGCATCCTTATATCCATTGTAACGATTCTTGGATATTTCCATATTCATCGAAGCTCCGTAGAACGCTATACGCTTGCAGCCTGTATCAATCATGTGACGCACAGCCGTGAAAGCACCCATATAGTCATCAACAACCACGCGACTGGCATCAACACCAGTACAGATACGGTCATAGAAAACAACAGGAACGCCATAATCTATAAGACGTTGAAAATGATCGTATTGGGTAGTATCCTTAGCCTGCGAAACAATTACTCCACACACCTTATTCTTATAGAAATCATCACAGATGCGCACCTCACGTTCATACTTCTCATCACTCAAAGCCACCATTATTCTATAACCACGGGCACGAGCCTCTTCCTCTATACCCGTAAGCACAGAGGCGAAATAATAATGTATGAACTCTGGCACTATCACTCCTATCAGCTTTATAGGAGTAGCCTTACTATGGCGCAAGGCTGAGCCAATAATATTCGGTATAAAATTATGTTCACGCGCATAAGCTTGAATAGATTCACGTTTTTCCTTGCTTATACGCGAACTATTCTTTAATGCACGAGATACTGTTGCTACAGAAACTCCAAGTTCCTGGGCAATATCTTTCATCGTTATAGGCGTTGTTTCATTCATGAGGTTTTTAGCTTACAAGACGCAAAGTTATGCAAAACATCATTATATTGCTCCGTGCAAATATACTAAATTATATCCTTTTACGCGCAAACGTTTGCACGAAAATCTTATCACTTTTAGGTTAAAAAAAGTACAGACTATAATTAAGTAAATTAATTTTGCAGCGTGAAATGAGAGGTAATACTCTATCGCCATGAAGCTATAAAAACCTAATGACGCTTAATCACAAATAACAGCAAGTGTTTGCAAAAAATGTGAAATACAAAATAAAAATCATTATACGTTAACTTAAAAATCAAGCAAATGATGAAGCAGGTAAAAATTAAATTGCCTCTGAGAATGCTGTCCCTAACCGCAGGATTGCTTCTCGCAGCTGGTTCTTTTGCACAGACAAGTGCCATAAAAGGACAAGTGAAAGACGCTTCTGGTGAACCAGTTATGGGAGCTACCATTACTGCTAACGGTAAACCTGTAGGCATTACCGATATGGATGGTAACTATTCCGTAAATGTTGCACCAGGCACAAAGCTCACCTTTACTTACTTAGGTTTAACTCCTCAGACTGTTACTGCTGGAGAAAATATGGTTATTGTCATGACAGATGACTCTAAAGCTCTTAATGAGGTTGTTGTCATTGGTTATGGTCGTGCAAAGAAAGAAGACCTTACAGGATCTGTTACAGCTATTAAACCAGATGAACTATCAAAAGGTATTACCAATAATGCTACCGATATGATGGTAGGTAAGATTGCTGGTGTTGATGTTATCACAGAAGGTGGTACACCAGGAGCAGGCGCACAGATTCGTATCCGTGGTGGTGCTTCTCTCAACGCTTCCAACGACCCACTCATCGTTGTTGACGGTTTGGCTATCGACAACAATACAGCTAAAGGTATGAGTAACGTATTGGCTATGATCAATCCTAACGATATTGAATCATTCACAGTATTGAAGGATGCTTCTGCAACAGCCATCTACGGTTCTCGTGCATCTAATGGTGTTATCATCATCACAACAAAGAAAGGTCGTAATGGTCAGAAGCCTACCTTCACATATAATGGTGATGTAACCATTTCTACTATTGCTAAGAAATACGACACTCTTAATGCTGCTCAATACAAATCGCTTTGCGAACAGTTAGGACTCGACACCAGTAAACTGGGTGACGCCGACACCAACTGGCAGGATGAGATTTTCCGCACAGCTGTTTCTCACAGTCACTCTGTAAGTATGCAAGGTGGTTTAAAGAACATGCCTTATCGTGTGAGTGTTGGTTATAATGTTGCTAACGGAACTGTTAAGACATCATGGATGCGTCGTTTCAACTCTTCATTCAACGTTGCTCCATCATTACTTGACAAGCACCTCAACTTCAACATTACAGGTAAGTACATGTATGAAAGCGATCGCTATGCAGATGCTGGTGGTGCCATTGGTAGTGCTTTAAGCATTGACCCAACACGCCCTGTATATGTTGATCCAAGCGACCCAACATACGAATTCTTCGGTGGCTACTACCAGCCTTCTCAGCCTGGTTCTGACAAGTTCGACAGCAGATGGAAATACACCAACAACCCTAATGCACCTCAGAACCCAGTAGCACTTCTGAACAACAAGCAGACTCTCGCTTTTGCCAACGATTTCAGTGGAAATGCTGAGGTTGACTATAAGGTTCATGGTTTTGAAGATTTGCACATCCATGCAAGTCTTGGTGCACAGTACACAGCATCATATCAGAAAGAAGACAATAGCAAATACTCTTTCTCGAACAACTACTATGGCTACAAACTCGATACACGCTACTGGAAATACAATGTTGTAGGTAACATCTATGCACAATACCAACACACATTTGGCGTTCACGGCATTGATGTTATGGGTGGTGCAGAGCAGAGCCACTATCACCGCACAGGATATGAGGAAGGTAATGGTGTTGACCCATACACTGGCGAAATCTATAATCCTTCTTTACGTGCTGAAAAAGAGTGGGCTACACACAACTCTTTGGTATCATATTTCGGTCGTATCAACTACACACTTCTCGATCGCTACATGCTCACAGCAACATTCCGTGCCGATGGTTCTTCACGCTTTGCTAAGGGACACAAATGGGGATACTTCCCATCTGCAGCACTTGCATGGAAGATTAACAACGAAGAGTTCCTCAAGGATACCAAATGGCTCGATGAACTCAAGCTTCGTTTAGGCTGGGGTATCACAGGTCAGCAAGATATTACTGGCGATTTCCTCTATGCACCTCTCTTCACACAGAGCGATTCTTATGCTCAGGTGCAATTTGGTAATCAGTTCTATACCACATTGCGTCCTTCAAAATACAATCCTAATTTGAAGTGGGAGCAAACAACAACCTATAATGCAGGTGTTGACTTCTCTGCACTCAACGGACGCATCTCATGGTCACTCGACGGCTACTATCGCAAGACCAAAGACCTTATCAACTCTGTTATCATTCCTGTAGGAACAAACTTTGGTGATGTTCTTACAATGAATATTGGTAGCATGAAGAACTATGGTATTGAGTTTGCTATCAACGCTAAGCCTATAGTTACAAAGGATTTCACCTGGGACATCAGCTACAACATCTCTTGGAACCACAACGAGATTACAGGTCTTACCGGTAGCTCTGATGGTGACAAGGACTATTGGGTAACCACTGGCGATGAAATTTCTCGTGGTTCAGGCACAAAGGTTATCGCAAACAGAGTAGGCGAAAACGCAAATTCATTCTTCGTTTACCAGCAGGTTTACGACAAGGACGGAAAACCTATCGAGGGAATGTATGTTGACCGCAATGGCGATGGTAAGATTAACGCCAGCGACCGCTACTTCTACAAGAGTCCTGCCGCACCAGTAAACATGGGCTTCACCACTAAGTTCCTCTATAAGAACTGGGATTTAAGTGCAGCCTTCCACGCCTCTATCGGCAATTATGTTTACTATGATTACTTATCAAACAACGGTAGCATCAGTGCACCTGGTATTTTCCAGAATATGGCTTTCCGCAACACATTCCAGGAGGCTGTTGATCTTGGTTTCACAGGTATTGGCTCTGAATACTGGCTATCTGACTACTTTGCATGTAACGCTTCTTACCTGAAGTGTTCAAACATCACATTAGGCTACACCTTCCCTGCACTTCTCAAACTTGCAGGTCAGGACAAACTCTCTGGTCGTGTATTCTTCACTGTTCAAAACCCATTCTTCATCACCAAGTACAAAGGTCTTGATCCTGAGGTTAAGAGCGGTATCGACAAGAACCCATACCCACGTCCAAGAAGCTTCCAGCTCGGATTGACACTCAATTTCTAATCTAAATCAAGTATCTATATGAAAAGTATATTCTTTAAAGCTGCCATTGCAGGAGTGCTTACATTAGGCATGGCCTCTTGTGCAGACGAACTAAATATTAGCTCAGTAGATCCACAGAGTTCTCCTTCTTATGAGGAGCAAGGACTCTTCGCAAAGATGTATGGCTCTTTATCTCTCACTGGTCAGAAAGGCGAAACAGGTAATGGCGACCTCACAATGACTGAGGATAAGTCTGGTTTCTATCGTACTATTTTCAACCTTGAGGAACTGCCTACCGATGAAATAAACTGGGCATGGCAAACCGACACAGGTATTCCACAGATAACAGGTATTTCATGGAACTCTACCACAGAAATGATTCAGTGGTGCTACAACCGTTTGGGGTGGAATATCACACTCTATAACTTCTATCTGCAGGAGACTGCTGGCAACGAGTCAGAAGATATTAAAACAAAGCGTGCTGAGGTGCGTTTCCTCCGTGCACTAAACTACTATTATTATCTCGATCTCTTCCACAAAGCTCCTTTCAAGGACGAAAACAATGCCATGGACGAACTGCCTACAGAGAAAACAGGCAAAGACCTCTATGAGTGGATTGACAATGAGCTTACAGAAGTTGAGAAAGACCTCGACCCTATGGGACAGAACACTTTCGAGAAAGCGTCAACTCATTATGGTCGTGCTGATAAGGGTGCAGCTTACATGCTTCATGCTCGTTTGGCTCTCAACTCTGAAGTTTACACCGATGGTGCAGTTAAAGACTATCAGAAAGCCATTGACTATAGCGACCTTCTTATTGGTGGTCCTTATGCCCTCAGCAAAGTTGCAAAGATTGCACCTAACGGACTCACCTATAGCGGTTATGCTCAGCTCTTCATGGCTGACAACGATGAGAATGCCGAGGCAATGAAAGAGATTATTCTTCCTATCCGCCAGGATGGTCTTCGCACTCGTTCTACCTGCGGTACTAAGATGCTTGTCAACTCTATGCGTATCTCTGGTATGCCTTATGCTGGTATCAAGAATGCTTGGAGCTGTATCTATGCACGTCCTAACCTCGTAGAGTTCTTCTTCCCAACTGACAATATCCCAATGTCTAAGAAAACATGTCCTGCAGGTGCAACAGAAGAAGATATCATTGCTCTTGATGCTGAAGATGGCAGCGACACAAAGAGTATTATTGCTGCCGCTGGCGATGATCGTGCCTTGTTCTATGCAGGACGTGGCGGCACCACAACCAGTGTTCGCAAACTACGCACAGACAAACTCAATAATTTCCTTGATGGAGTATCTATCGTGAAATGGCAAAACATACGTACCGATGGCAAGGCTACTGCCGATGCCGATGTACCTGATACAGATATTCCATTCTTCCGCTTGGCAGAGGCATACCTCACCCGTGCTGAAGCAAAATGGCGTTTGGGCAAAGACGGTCTGGATGACGTAAATGAATTACGCAGACGTGCTGGAGCTACCGCACTTACAGAACTTGATGCCAACAACCTACTTCAGGAATGGGGTCGTGAGTTCTACACTGAGGGTCGCCGTCGTACAGACCTTATACGCTTCAACAAGTTCACAGGTAACTCATATCTCTGGGCTTGGAAAGGCGGTGTTGCTACTGGTGCACCTGTAGACGCTCACTATGCTGTATTCCCAATACCATTGGACGACATCAACAACAATCATAATATGCATCAGAACAAAGACTATTAATATAGAAAGATTACAACTATGAAAAAATCATTAAAAAATATAGTCTTACCTGCTCTTGCCTTGGTGACACTACCTTTCATGGCATCATGCAGTAAAGATATAGACAGCAATCCAACGCTGCAGGACCCAACTACATTCCATCTTAATACCCCAGCGTTGGCATTAGGTGGTAATGTCTATGACCTTGAGAAAGGCAAGACACTTAATCTTACAACCAGTCAGCCTGACTATGGTTTTCCACTTGCTACGACCTACGAAGTACAGGTTTCTCTGAACAAGGACTTCAGCGACAAAGATGTAGATGGTGTTGAATACAAAACGCTTGGGAGTTCATATACAAGTGCCAACATGAATGTTGATGCAGGCGAACTCAACAATGCCGTTGTTGAAATGTATCAAGACACTCATGCTGGTGCCGACCCTTCTGGTATTATTATGCCTATCTATGTTCGCTTACGTGCTCATATCAGCAATTCAGAACGTGGCTACATCAATTCCAACGCTATCGAGATACCAAAGGTTGTAGTAGGCTATGTTGCTACTCTTCCAAAGGCTGTATATCTTGCAGGAAACAGTATCCGCAAGGGTGAGGCTATCAAACAACTGGCAGGTGTATTCGGTGGCAATGGAGAAGAATACTACGGAATGTTCTACGTTGGTGATAACGGCTCTATCAAGTGGGGCTTCAACACAAAAGTCAACAAGGGATATGCTGACGCTACAGTAAACTGTGCTGTAGATGGTGTCATTGCTTCTCAGGCTGCCGATGGTGGCGTACAGATAAGCAAGGCTGGTTGGTACGCTATTCATTTCGTAACAAAGGTAAACAAAGCCAAGAACCAGCTTGACAACACTATAAACATATATCCTGGTAATGCTTATGTCATTGGTAGTGCTGCTGGTGCATGGAATGATGGCGACCCTGAATGGAAACTCACTCCAGGTGCTAATGCTTCAGAGAAGTTTGTTTCTCCTGCATTCGCTGGTTCTGGCGAGCTTCGTGCCTACATCAAGATTCCTGGCTACGAATGGTGGAAAACAGAGTTCACTATCTATAGTGGCAACCTCTATTGGCGTGCTCAAGCCATTTATGACGGTTGGGCTAAAGATGTTGGTGCCGATTATTCTGTAACCTGTACTCCTGGTCAGAAACTCTATATTGATTTCGACAATGACAAGGGCGAAGTGAAATAATTAAAAAGACATTATCAATCAACAAAAGTTAGAAACATGAAAAAGCATATATATATATTCGGACTGCTCATGGCAGTATTCGGCTTCAGTGCTTGTAATGGCGACTACGATGATTGGGCTGCACCACAGTCTAATGCTCAGGAAGATGCCATAACAATACCTGGATATACTGCTGCCGCAGCTGGAGCTATAGACCTTAACCAGGCAGGAGAAAGCATTAATATGTTCACTCTTTCATCTGCAGCGCTTCCAGAAGGAAGCACTGTAGAGAACAACCGTGTGAAACTCACTCCAACAGGTGAAGGAGTTAAAGACGAACTTTCCAAGACAATAGAACTTACAGCTGATTGCAAAGCCGACAGCGCTGCTTTGCAGGCATTAGTAGAGAATGCATTCGGCAAGCGCCCGGTAGAACGTATATTCAAGGCGCACGTATATTCAAACGTGAACTACAAAGGTGATGATGTTTATGTTGACGCAGGCGAAGTAAATGTCAGCATTACTCCTGCTGCTCCAAACATAGAACCTGTATATTACCTTGTTGGCGATGTTGCTGGCGGATGGACAAAAAATAACATTCTGAAGTTCACCCGTTCAGATAAAGACATTTACGAAGACCCTTATTTTACTGTTACTTTCAAAACAACAGCTGCTAATCAGTATTGGAAGATTGTGCCACAATCAAATGTTGACAACGATGATCTTTTTGCAGCAGGTGCACTTGGTACTGTGAAGGATGGTGATAAGAGTCTTAGCGGTAAGCTAACAATAAACTATCCTGGTGCTGGTGTCGTTGAAAAACCAGGCTCATACGCTATGGTTATCAATATGCTCACAAACGAATACACCATTGTTAAAACAGACCTCTACTATATGGTAGGCAACATGAATGGTTGGACAGCCGAAGCTGCAAAAAAATCGCTCTTTATCCCATCAGGAAGTACAACTGCTACCTATACAGGTCAGTTCAATGGCTCATACGACCTAAAGATTTGGAACAAAGAGGGCTTAGGCAACTTCAGCGTTGCATGGGGTTCAGCAGTAGATGGCGCTACTGACGAAACAGGAACATTACAGAATTCAGAAGGACAGGCTTTTGCTGCTCCTACACAGAACGAATTCTACACTCTAACCATCAACATGGGTAACAATACCTATAGTTGGACAAAACTTGAAAACCAATCACCAGACGTTTACACAAAGATAGGTCTTATTGGTGCATTTAACAGTTGGAGCACAGACCTCGAACTTGAAAAGGTTAACGATCATAACTGGTATATCCATAATGCTACTGTTGGTGGTGAACTGAAATTCCGTTCTAATGGTAATTGGGACAGCGCTAACTGGGGTATTAGCGGAAACACTACAAACTACAACACCTTAGGTGCAACCATCTATGGTAGTGGAGTTACAAGTGAAGCTAAGAACATCAACATTCCAGAAGGAACTTACGATGTATATTTCTGCGATATTACAGGTCAGTTTGCATTTGTTCCTGTTGAAGATTAATTATAAATAAGCATAATAACAACATTCAGGGCGGATTCTTTGAGTTCGCCCTGTTACCATAACAAAGTAATTATGAAGCGCATTTATTCTCTCATTCTGTTTGCAATTATCAGTATGGGTTCATTTGCACAGGGATGGCCTGCAAACTATAGTGGTGTGATGTTACAAGGCTTCTACTGGGACTCCTATGAACAGTCAAACTGGAACACCCTTACAGCACAGGCTGACGAGTTGTCTCAGTTTTTCGATCTTATCTGGGTTACCAATTCTGGAAAGACATCAGATTGGCATTACAACAAGCGCAACACCATGGGTTACGATCCTTGTTTCTGGCTTGACCACAATTCATGCTGGGGCACAGAAAGTGAGTTGCGCAACATGATTTCTACATTCAAAAGCAAAGGAACAGGCATCATCGAAGATGTTGTTATAAACCATAAAAATGGTTTTGGTAACTGGGTATATTTCCCTAACGAGAGCGTCACAGGAACGGTAACAAACAAAACCTATTCGTTAACGTGGGACAACACCAACTACACACAGATATGCAGCAACGACGAGGCCAACACAAATGCCGCATCTGGTGTTAAAGGCAAGATAAAAGGTAATGCTGATACAGGCGACAACTTCGACGGCTATCGTGACCTCGACCACACCAATGCCACAACACAGGCTAATGTGAACACCTACCTTGATTACTTGCTTAACGAACTTGGTTATGCGGGATTTCGCTACGATATGGTGAAAGGTTTCAGTGCATCATACGTAGGGCAATATAACAAGCAGGCAAATCCTACCTTCTCTGTAGGCGAATATTGGGATGGAAACAAATCAAAAGTCGTAAGCTGGATTAATGGCACAAAGAAAAACGGAGTTATCCAAAGTGCAGCCTTCGACTTCCCAATGAAATACAATATCAATGCTGCTTTCAACAACGGAAACTGGAGCGACCTTGACAAAGATTGTCTTGCTAACGACAACAACTATTCAAGATACAGTGTTTCTTTTGTTGACAATCACGACACAGGTCGTTACAACGACAATGGCAAAGCTCCAGTATATGGTTATGTAGAGGCTGCAAATGCCTATATCTTGGCTATGCCTGGTACACCATGTATATGGATGTATCATTGGATGAAGCATAAGGGAACTATAAAAAAACTTATCCTTGCACGCAAGGCGGCAGGCATAACAAATCAAAGCAACATATTGAAAAGCGAAGCACAAAGCAATGGCTTTGTCTTGCAGGTGGAAGGCAGCAATGGTAACGTACTGCTTCTTCTCGGCACAACAACAGGGGTAAGCACCAATGGTTATAAACTTGCTGTAGAAGGTGAGGGATTCAAATACTATGTGAGCACTTCAGTTGATATATCAGCAATAAGTTCTATTGCCGATTCACCATACACGTTCACAATGCCTTCTTTCTGCATTGTAAATAGTGGTGAGAGATGTGCTTTCTTTGAAGTTCCTTCAGCATGGAATGCTACATATATATACTGCTGGAACTGGGATAAAACAGCCAACTACACCAAAAGCGAATGGCCTGGCAAGCAATGCACCCTTGTGGGTACAAACAACGGAAACAAAGTATATAAGTGGACTATGGATGCAAGTGACAAGCATTCTGCTAATGGTAGCAACGCTGGTATAATCTTCAACGCAGGCGACAAAAAGCCTCAAACTGGCGATATGCCATTTGTCAATGGAGGATATTATTCCATTGAAGGCATACAATCAACAGCATTTATACCAACAGGTATAAGCCACACTGAGACTACTTCCTACCCTATCAACTCTACAACCTATAACCTTTCAGGACAGAGAGTAGGCAAAAACTACAAGGGAATAGTTATCCGTAACGGCAAGAAGATTATGCAATAATACTACTTTAGCTTTGATAAAGCTATCTTTTTATAGGCTATTAGCTGACGACGCCAAGTATATATGCAATGCAAATTGCCATCCTTGCCTTGAATAATTGCAGGATAGGAATACTCTCCTATCTTGCTGTCTTCAAGCGTTAAGGTATGATGCCAATTAATACCATCTGTGGAAAGAGCTATAGACAAAGGAGTGCGAGGACCTGTTTCCTGCCCTGGTTCTGTTGCTACATTGTTGTAAATCAACGCATGGCGCCCATCACGAAGAGTAACAGCATCAAGACCTGATTGGTTATTAGGAACATCAAGCAAGGTTACATTTGTCCAACTGTCTCCATTATCACTACTGAAACTTGTTGCCACCTTTCCATTCTGAGAACGACATACCACCTGCAAGCGTCCATCAGAGAGTTTGAGGATAGAAGGCTGAATGCAACCAATAAATGTAGGCTTAGCATCTTTCTTCAGCATATCAGCTGTTCTTATCTTCAACTCAGTATCAACGGGACCAACATATTTCCATTTCTTTGTGGCAAGATCATAGATTTCAAAATGGATTCGCCAACCTCCTTTTTCTGTACTCGAAGGACAGATGAGACGATTTCCAATGAGTTCAGGTTTGTTCTTGACTGGTCCTAAGAAACCTGTAGGAAGAGGCTCTCTGTCGGTCCAAGTCTTTCCTCCGTCAGTGGAACGAACAAGCCAACCTGTCCAATCCTGCACAAACTTTCCTATCTTGAAGAAAAGAAGCAACTCGCCATCAGGCATTTCAAAAAGAACAGGGTTATAGCAAGCCTTGCGATAAAGTTCACTATCAGGAACGGTAAACTTATTCGTTGTTCTTGTCTTTATAGGACCTATTGACGCTTTGTCAATAGTGTCGTTAACACCGCCCAACTCAGCATCACGTGTACCTAATTGGAATACACCATCAGCAGCAAGTTCTGGAGTTGTCCATTTGTCAGAGCCTTTAGGCTTTCGGCTACTCCAAATGCACACATCAGGTTTTCCCTCATATTCACTACCAGCAAACCAAGCAGCAACAAGATCGCCATTCTGCAGTTCAACTATAGTTGCAGCATGGCACGACCCAAGTCCTTCCACATTCTTATACACAAACTCATCTTGCAGAATAGCCTGAGCTCTAACAATAGTAGAGAATAAAATAATAGCTGCTCCAAGTAAAATGGAGCGCAGGTTTAATGAATGAATAGCTGATAGTTTGGTCATATTATTTTTTTAATAGTGATCTGATTACAAACCACAGATGTAGCAGAGATGTTTGGATAAATCCATAATGACTGCTCATGATGCGATAACGTTCCTTCAACGATGCTTTGTGATTTTTAATGCTCATGCCACCATCAAGATAGTTAACTATTACTGCATTTACATTACACAAAGACAGGTGATGCTGTTCGGCTGACTTCATTATTCGTATACACCAGTCAACATCGGCAGAAAGACGATAGTCAAGATTATAATGATTCTCGCGTGCAAGATCCACACGTGCATAAAAAGCTTGATGACACACCAACATACCCCATTTGAAAGAACGCCATGAGAGAGCTTTTGGGACTTGCAGACGACGATGACGGATAAAAGTGCCATTATCGTCAACAACATCTGTTTCCCCATAGAGCACCCCCGGAAGTTCTTCGCCTTCTCCAACCGAGTTAGCTATTGTCTCTAATGTATCTTCTGTTGGAAACACATCGCCGGCATTAAGGAAAACGATATAGTTGCCTGTAGCCTTATCTATGCCCTTGTTCATTGCATCATACAATCCCTTATCTGGTTCTGATACAACAATAACCTGATGTCGCGTTTCTTCAACATTATCAGAAACGAGCTTGTATCTTTCGGCCATCTGCAATGTGTTATCCTTCGACTTTCCATCAAGGATAATATGCTCCACATTTTGATATGTCTGTTTCAAAACACTATCAAGGGTGCGCTGCAAAACAGAAGCTGCATTATATGTGCATGTTATAATTGTAAAAGTTATCATTATCTTGTTTATATACCTTTGTTTTTCAACGCCTTCTCGTATATCTCAATATACCTTGCTGCAACAGCACGCTGAGAGTAGCATTGGTTAACCTTACGAACTGCATCATGACTCAATGTTTCATAATCAGCCTCTTCGAGCACCCAATGAATGCCTTGTGAAAGATTGTCGGAGTTCTTGTACTCAGCAACATAACCATTCACCTTATGTTCTATCTCCTCAGGTATGCCACCAACATTGAAACCTATGCAAGGCACTCCACAAGCCATAGCCTCCATAATGGTGTTAGGCAGATTATCCTCGAGCGATGGCAACACAAAAGCATTAGCAGAGTTATACACATCGACAATCCGCTTTGCCTGATTAATATAGCCTAATGGATATGACGGCAAACTAAGTAGTGAAGTAATATCTTCAGAATGTCCTCCAAGAATGGCAATCACCGTGGTTTGCTTCATCTCAGGGTGAGCATCCGTAAGTTTGTTTATAGCCTCAACAAAGTATTTAGCCCCCTTGCGTTCATCTGTAACCTTTTGCGACACGAAGAGAATGATCTTTTTATCAAGAGGCAGATTCAATCTGAGACGAGCCTCCCTTTTGTCTGAAGGATGAAAAAGATGCGCATCAATAGGGTTAGGAACACTTGTAATATCCTGCCCCACGAAGAGACTGCTTTTAAGTGCCTCTCCCTGTAACCATTTGCTGCATGCCACAAAATGGATATGTCCCTGTTTAAGCAGACTATTCTTACGCATAAAAACTTTGTTCGACAAGTCCTTATTGCTACCAGAGCCAGGCAAAAGCACACAGTTTCCACATTGCGTGCTATTGTTGCTACACCCACGCGTGTAATGACAAATACCTGTAGCCATCCACAGGTCGTGCATTGTCCACACAACAGGTTTACCGCTTTCAAGTATCTTCTTTATGCTCTTCAATGAAAGCATACCCTGATTTATCCATGAGAGATGAACAATATCAGCCTCCTTAAACTCTGGTAACTCAGTGATATCACTTCCGCACAAAGCAGTATCTACTTCCCACAAATGTAGCTTCTTGAAATGCAGATGTAGAAATATGCAAAAACGTTCCCAAAGGAAATTCCATTTTAGCCATGGAGATTTAGGCAAGGCAACAACAGTAATATCATCCGTGTTTTTATCACGAACCAACATCTTTGCCTTTACGCCATTGTTATTAAGGGCATCTTTCAAACGGTTGGCAGCTACAGCTGCACCACCAGTATTGTCACTTGTGTTTACGATTAGTACACGCATCTCTTCGGTTTTATTCAGGAACAAAGATACAAAAAGAATTTGGAATTACGAATTTTGAATTATGAATTCGTAATCACTGACCGAGTGCTTGCTGTCGGCTTGCCGGTGCAAGCGTAAAAACGAGGGAAGTAATGTGGAATTATTTTACGCAGCTATGCTGCTAAATGGCAAATGATAAATTATATTTGCATTGTGTGCGCACACAACACGTTGATATAAATCAAAAAAACAAGGTGTTTTTAACTAAATGATATTCAATAACTTGCGATATAGTTGAAATTATTCTACCTTTGCATCATCAAAATGATTGTTTAGGTTAGTAGTAATAATAGATTTAGGTTTTTAGTTATTAGGTTTAAGGTAAATTTGGTAGATTGTTTAACAGGTAACAGTGGAGACCGTGAGGTTCCCATTTGTTAAGATAAAAATTTTAGTTAAACATAGTGAAGCACCGGAGCTCGTTGAGAGTTCCGGTGCTTTTTAGTTGTGAGCATGTAAGTTTAATATAACGCAAAAAAGCATGAATTCATACAAAACACCATCGTTTATAATGAATTCATGCCTCTTTCAACCGTCTATTTTTCCTCTATAATGCCTCTATAATCCGTCTATATCAAGTTTGTCATGGAAGAAAAGAATGCTTCTATTTGAAAAATATATACTTTTATTTCGCATTCCGCGTATAGATTACATTATAGTTTTTCTTACCATCATTGGCAATGCTATTCCAGTAAGAGCCAACAGGTGATACCTTGCAATCAAGTGGATTTTTTGTGTCATCCACACGTGCAAAGGCATTTATGTACTTATCCGGCGCTGTCGTGAAACTTACCGTACTCTTATCAAGCATCTCTTTCAAGGCATCACGTCCCTGCTTTACAGCATAGTCATTATAGTAATTCCAAATCTGTATTGTCAATCCATCAGCATAGTTATTGCGAAGATATGTCAATACCTCAGGTCGTATTCCCTGCGTTTTTATTCTTATACCTGCTGCCTCATAGTTCACAGTGGCAGTCACCTTATAGCCATCAATTTCGTATTCTATACGATCTGGGCGTATGCTATGGATTTCCTTTGCCTGCGCATGCGACAATACTATTTCCATATCATCGGTAGCACAATAATATTCAGGTGTAACAGGAATAAACACTTCTACATCAGCAGTATCTCTCACATGGATAGAGAGGTTTGTATAGATGTAGTCATCCCTATCTCGAAGAGCATTCATGCTAAGATTCACCTCTATCTCACCTTCACGCATGCCTGGATCTTCAGGATTAACAGGTCCTTCGGTCTTATCAGACAAATTAGGATTCACTGGCTCTTCTCCAATTTTCTGTGCAGGTGAAACCTTAACAATCCAATCATTGAACACCCAATCGCGTTCAACCTTCTGGTCTGGATTTTCACCATTAGCATAAAAATCAAATCCAACATAGTATGAATCATCTATATTAAGAATGATATAGTCGTAGTGATATTTGCTATCCACGGTGTTTTGATAGGCAAACTGTTCATCTCGCCCATCTGTACCCATATTCACCATCAATGTAGTACCATTATATTGCTGATGCGTAGCATCATCAGTATATGCTGTTTTATTTGTTCCATTATTAAAATTATTAACATGCTCATACTGACCTTCGTATTCAGAAGGATACCAGCTTACGACAGTAGTTTTCAAGTTGTTGAAAACAGACAACAGATTCATGTGATCAGAACCTAAGGCTATACTATTGCCATTAGCATCTTTATATGACGCATCACCTTTGAACACCTGCTGCACCCAGAAATTCTTCCACGTAACAGATATATCGTTTTTAGCACCTTCACGCTTCTTACTAAACTCCTTTATAACCTTCTCACGTTCTGCATCAGTGACATTAGTAGGGCGTTCCCAATTCTGATACCACAGATTACCATCAACATTTGCTGCACGTGATGATGTAGCACCAATAAGTTTTGTGCCAGAATAGCAAATGAAGTTAGATGAGTGGTTCACCTTAAATGTTGTATTCTGATTAAAATCATAATCTTCTGATAAATCTGAAGAACAAGAAACAACAACAAGTCCCATCACAAACATAGTGACGTAACTTCCAATAGAGCTTAGAAATTTCATAACTAATAATTCACATTTATTTACTTTATATGTCAATTAAAGGCATTATCTGCACTTATTTTTCGCTGCATACAAAAGTACGACATTTTTGTTACTATTACAAAAAAAACAAAAATATACATGCAAATTATTGATTTATATCAAGTTAAAATAAGCTAATAAAGATAAACCTGATATAGTTTAGCTAAACATCCAAATTACTATTTCTCTATCAAGCAAACAGCATAGGCAGAAATACCTTCCTCACGCCCTGTGAAACCTAATTTCTCTGTTGTTGTAGCCTTGATGCTTATTGCATCCTCGTCAACTCCCATAACCTGAGCCAGACAAGCCTTCATTGCAGGCACATGAGGATTAAGCTTTGGACGCTCTGCGCAAACAGTAGCATCAATGTTTCCAACCTTATATCCCTTTGTGGCTATAAGGTCAATGGTTTTCTTAAGAAGAATCTTTGAATCAACATCAAGTGTGTCGGCTGATGTATCAGGAAAATGATAACCTATATCACGCATGTTGGCAGCACCAAGAAGTGCATCGCAAATAGCATGTATAAGCACATCGGCATCACTATGTCCAAGCAGTCCAACACTATGTTCTATCTTTATTCCTCCAAGCCACAAGTCACGCCCCTCAACAAGTTTGTGAACATCGTAACCCATTCCTACTCTTATATTCATATTTATTATCTTCTGTGAAACAAATCTTTTATTCCGTCCATATCAAAGGTGAGAGAAACACGCAAGGTCTGATCAAGCGGATTACTCTTGGCTGTTGCTATCACATATCCTGCATCAAGAGAGAAAACATTCATTTTGAAGCCTGCACCAACAGTGAAATACTTTCTGTTTCCCTTGTTCTCACTCTCGTGGTGATAACCTGCGCGAATAGAGAATTTATCATTATAGGTGTATTCTCCACCCACACTCCATTGAATTTCTTCCAACTCTTCCTTAAAACCATTAGGTGCATCAGAAAAGCTCTTGAACATTCCACTTATACTTGACACATCATAATAGTCTCTCTGCACACGTGTATTATAATCTTCAGAACTCTCATCCTCACGCTGCTTAGGATATGTGGGCACAAGAAGCTTATTGGCATCTGCTGCAATAGTGAACTTACTAAACTCGTCAATGGGTATCATCAGCGAACCACCAAGACGCAAGTTTGTTGGTATAAACTCACTATGCTCATCGCCTCCAAAGCTAATTTTGCTACCTATATTTGAAATATTCAAACCTAAACCAAGCTGACACTCGCGCTCGCCAAGCATAAGATAATTCTGATAATAAGCAGCAATGTCAGCAGCAAAAGCATTTCCAGGAGCTGTATCTTCTGTATAGTCGTATGTAAGGTCGGAATATATCCATCTCACAGCAGCAGCAATGGAGAATTTCTCACTCAACATCAAAGAATAAGCCACATCAAACGACATCTCATAAGGTTTTATAGTCATTGAGTTATCGTTCGACTCACTACTGTTTGTTATCACCTCACCTAAAGAGAAATAACGCAAAGACCCCGACACTGCACTATAGTCGCCAATGCGATAATACCCCGACAGATAAGCCAAATCCATATCATTTACCAGTTGGCGCAACCAAGGAGTATAGTTAATAGAAACTCCTGCACGACTCACAGCAAAAGGATATTTTGCAGGATTCCAGTATTGTGAGTTAACATCTGGATCGGTAGCTGCACCCACATCTCCCATACCTGCTGCACGGGCATCAGGAGCAATAGTCTGAGAAGTTACAGAGTTTCGTATAGGATTAAACATATTCGCCTTGTCCTGTGCCCACATTGTATAAGGCATAAGCACAAACAACAGCAAGAATACTATTTTTTTTCGTCTCTTCATTATGTTTTATTTGATGAAATAATTTCTTCTTTTAAAACGTGATATATGCCTATTTATTGCCTACGACAATAAGTTTCCTTGCCTTGCTTGCCTTATGACTGCCCTCACAAGAAATATTCACACGATAAAGATAAACACCTGTTTCAAGGCGGTTGCCATTGCTGGTTGTTAGATTCCAGTCAACAGTATATGCACATGATGTAGATACTCCGCTTTCAGAGTGTCGCCAAAGAATACGTCCACTTGTGTCAAACACCTCAATATCAACATCCATATTACTTCCTGTTCTATCGTGATTTATTATAAATGTTGTTGTGGTGCGAGCAGGATTTCGTGACACATCAACACTAAAGAGTTTTGGCTCAAGAGCCTTAACAACATTGAAGTCGAGTACTGTTGTTGACGAATTGTTCTGAATGTCCCATGCACGGAACAGCAGTCTGTGCTTTCCCTCATCAAGTGCAGGAATGCTATAGAATGTAGAACCAGAAGTGTAACTGCCAAAATCATAACAGAAGTTGTCATTCAGATTATATGTCATATCTGATCTGCCGTCTATAACAAGCAGCATATTGTGTCCTATACCGCTTCCCGCTGCATTTATTCCATCCTTATCTGTTATCTGAGCTACAAAAAATGGTGTTGTATTTACATCTCCACCATTAGCAAATGAAGGACTGTTAAGATAACAATATATTGACGGACCAATAGAGTCATTCTTAACTATAGACGATCCTCCTACTATAAAATGCTCAGAAGAACCATGAGCTGTAATAGTGTGTTCATTGTTAACAGCAAAAAGATTCACCATACCAGTGCCGTTTGTATAGTTAAGATCTTTAGGTACAGCAAAAACAAAAGTGAATTTGCCATCACATATACTATCTGTTCCTGAGAACAGTTTCTTTGTACGATCATAATATTCAAATGGTTTATCAGCCTCTTCTGCATTATTACGCTTGCACACTATGAGTTCGCGTGAATCTCTCACCACAGCCGAAAGTATTCCTGAGAAATTAGTGTCGCCAACAACATGACCACAGAAGCGAGCTATAGAACCTGCCCGCAACTCAGGAATACTATCCGAAGAAACAGCAACACCGTTAATAGAGTCAATCTCAAGTTTCAAAGCTGGCAAATGCAAGGCAAGAGCCGGATCGCCAAGCAGAGAATACTGCAACTTGTTTGTACTAAGATCAGCGCCTGTAGTTATCAACTCGTTCTTTGCCCTTCTCTGAGCCTCGCCTATAGTTATTGCCCTTCCATTATCATAACTAAGAACATGACGCAAAAAAGACATATTCAGCACTTTATTATAATTTGCATACACTGTTCTTGTTGTACCAAAGAAAGCCACAGCTCCTCCTCTACTGTTCAACACTACAGTTTCACCAATGGTGGGCGAAGTGCCATCAAAAGGCATTATGTCACACGAAGCAGTTATCCACAATGGCAGGTTTTTATTATTAAATTCTGCATAATCACTAAGACGAAGTATTGTTTCATGAGCCAGCTGAGTCTCTGCGCCATGTCCAGCATAATCCATTACAAGAGCACCGGCATTTTGCTGTTGTTTTATGATGCTGGTAACCTCAGGATAACTGTGTCCTGTTGATGTACTAATGCGTTCATAAGAATCCCATATAACCTTCTTTACCAGATAACCAGGGTGAAGGCGTATTGTCTGTTCTGCCGCTTCATCAGCATCCTCCATGTGCAGGTTCTGATTTCCATCATCTCCCATAAACATCAGCGTATTCTGCCATGCTCCCACATTGTCGTTCTCGGCATAACTGATTGTTTTGTCAACCATCGTCTTTGCATCGGCAACAGTTGTTACAGGAAAACGTCCAACAGCCAAATCAAGTTGATCATGAGTCGTGGGATTAGTTCCTTCACCATCGTCTAAAAGACCAAAAAAGCCATCATCAACATAACACTTTGTCTTGTTGTATGAGTCTTCACTCTCAAAACAAAGAAGATAGTCATCAGCGTTAAGATTTCGGCAACTAGGTGTTAACATTCTGTTGTCCCACACACAATCCCCCATCAGCAAAAGGTATTTTGGCATATCGTTGCTATCAGAAGCGCGATCATAAAGCATCTTCATATAGCGACGATAGGCATTAGCATCGGGCGTTCCACTCGAAAACTCGTTATATAACTCATCAGCAGGCACAACATTCACCCTCAATGAATCGTGTGCCTCATGGTGTTTCTTCAGCCGCATTGCCTGTTCAAGAAGTTTCTGGCTGGTAGGAATAATTATAACCATATCAGCCTGTGGGTCAGCATGATGGTTCTGATTTGTTATGTTATACACATATTCAGGACTATCAAACACTCCCTCTTTTAAATCAGGAACAGCAAACGGTTTGTTCCATACAACAGACACATAATCCAAACGTATTGGTCCACCCGATTTGGCAACAATGTCTATAGTGTCGGCAGCAAGAGCCGAATTAAAAGAATAGACATTCCTACTCTCGTTTGCCTTGTCGTATTCATCACGCAAACGAATATTATGTGTGCCAAGGAAAGTGCTATTTATATACACATCGACATCGCTGCTTGTTCCTGCTGTTATATTTATAGATAACTTTCCTCCTGTTGCACCTATTGGATGTTGCAACACAATCTTTTTGCTATCACCTGCATTTATTGCTTGCGTATCAAAAAGATTACGTCCACCATTAAACCAGCTAAATCCATCAACCTCGTAAAGAGAATGGTAATAGTCAGAACAAGGATAGAAAGAGTTTACGAATGTTGCAGAGTCAACAGACAATGGCTCTGCATCATCCTGTGTGATAAAATAATAACCGTAATCAGAATAAGGATTACGAGTGCGAACGTTAGCTGAATTGGAAGTCCACGAAACAGGACCACGTGCATAGAACAAACGACGACCATTAATATTGCAAGTAGGCACCTCCTTCAAATCATCGTATTTTATTAGGTCGTCCTCAATAAGCTCTTCGTTTTGCAGATTTCCTCCATAACCATACACCTTTACTCTGTTCAAGTCTGTAAAACCAGCTTTTTTTATCAAAGATTCTGTTAACTGATACACTCCAGAAGAAGCTACCCTTATCTTTGCCCAACTTCCCTTAGCAAGTAGAGAATTACTTGCATACCTTTCACTAACAGAAACACGCGACATTGTTCTTGAACGAAGTTGAGAACGCTTTAAAGCTTTTGACTCTACCTTTAGCATAAAACTTACAAGCACTCTATATTTACCATCGCGAAACACTAACGGCATAAAGCCCACTTGCATAGAAGGCTGCTTGCGATTAAGAACTATATGCTGTGAAACGAAAGGAAGCTTAGGCAAAACAGCTCCAGAAAGTTCGTTATATCGAGTTATATCAGCTTTCGACATATCAATAAACTCTGGGTAGAGAATTGAAACTGTATAAAGCGAATCTTTATAACTTCCAGTCAAAGGGATATTAAAAGAAAAGTGTGGCAACACAGAATCTATCTTCACTTGTTCATACGTGAGGTTAAAGAACCTTTCTGCTGCTTTCACCTTGAATGGTAAAAGCAACACAAGAAATACAAGTGGAAATAGTATTCTGCTTCTTATCATATAGTTATTTACAATAAAAATCGAGCACCTTTCGTTCTTCAAGATAACCTTCCAGATGATCATCAATATTAACTGGACCACAACCTGTAGGGCATCCGGTATAAAGCAAATCACCAGTTTTAAGCGTGAAATACTGACTTATATAGCTGATTATCTCGTCAACCTTATATAGCATAGCACTCGAACAGCCTTCTTGAACTGTTTTTCCATTGACATCAAGATGGAAATGAATGGCTTGTATATCACGGAATTTCTGAACATCAACCCACTCACCAATCACAGCCGAACCATCAAAGCCTTTAGCAAGCTCCCAAGGACGTCCTGCAGCTTTCAGTTTAGCCTGCAACTCACGAGCCGTAAAATCAATTCCAACAGTAACCGCATCATAATATCTATGGGCAAATCGTTGCGGAATAGTCTTTCCTAACTTGCATATACGAACCACTATTTCTGTCTCATATTCTATCCTTCCCATGTGGTCGGGGATAAAGAATGGTTTATGGTCCTTCAACAAGGCAGAATCTGCCTTCGTGAAAATCACTGGTTCTTCTGTTTTAGATAACGTACCATGAAGCGCTTTATTGTGCTCCGAGTAGTTCATACCAACAGCAAATATCTTCATATAACAGATTATTATAATTACTCTGATTACTCAGAATTCTCTGATTATTCTGATTACTCTGATTATTCAGAACATTCTGATTACTCTGATTATTCAGAATTCTCTGATTATTTTAATCAAAAAAGCGTCTGCTTTCGTTAGAAAAACAGACGCCTCTATCTAGAATTTAATAATTCTTATTAGTCAGCAACAAGAGTGAAACGCTTGTAATCAACAATAGCGAGATCCTTATCCTGTGCCTTCAACCAATCCTTAACGCTGATCTTGTCACCGTCTGCGAACTGGAACTCCTGGTCAACGAGACAGTTCTCCTTGAAGAACTTAGCCATACGACCCTTAGCGATGTTCTGGATCATCTGCTCCTTCAAGTTAGCAGCAGCCTTCTCACCTTCTGTCTTGATGATCTCGCGAGCCTGAGCTGCCTGCTCCTCTGTGAGCCAGCCCTTCTTTGTGTTAGACTCAATGTGATCCTCAGAATCAACGTGTGCTGGGTTGATACCAGCCTTCTTCAAAGCTACGTTTACCTGACGAGCAATCTGCTCCTCCTTAGTCTTCTCGATAGCAACCTTGAGTTCCTCGTCCTTAGTAGCCTGAGATACAGACTCCTCGTTGAGAGCTACTGGCTTCATAGCAGCAACCTGCATAGCTACCTTGTGACCAGCCTCAGCATTATTCTGGTTGAGCTGAACCATAGTAGCCAAGGTGTGCTTGTTCATATGATCGTAAACCTCTACGTTCTCACCCTCAATGAAGTTGTAACCATCGATTTCCATCTTCTCGCCGGTGATACCTGAACGCTGTGTAACCATAGAAGCAGCATCCTGATCGCCAATCTTCAAAGCCTTAACCTCATCAAGGCTCTGAGCCTTAGCAGCAACAGCTGCATCGAGAATCTGCTGAACCATTGCGATGAAGTCTGCACCGTTAGCAACGAAGTCAGTCTCACACTTAACTGCTACCATAGCAGCGAAGTTACCTTCCTTCTTAACGAGTACACAACCATTAGAAGTCTCACGGTCAGAACGCTTAGCAGCAATAGCCAGACCACGCTCGCGGAGCAGATCCTTAGCCTTATCGAAATCACCTTCAGCCTCTGTGAGAGCTTTCTTTACATCTGCGAGACCAGCACCGGTCATTGCACGCAGTTTCTTGATATCTTCAATTGAAACAGCCATTTTTTATTTTTTTTATTTGGGTATTATAAATAAAAGAATGGGATTACGTGGGACCTCATACTGGATGAGTTCTCACGAAATCCCACTTATGATTTCTAATGATTACTCAGCAGCTGGTGCCTCCTGTGCAGGAGCAGCTTCCTCATCCTTGCGAGCCTTACGAGCACGCTTTGGCTTATCAGCAGCCTCTTCCTTCTGCTCAGCAGCAGCCTTCTCGTCTGCCTTCTCTGCCTTACGCTCCTCAAGACCCTCAGCGATAGCGCCACAAACAGCTGAGAGGATAGCCTCTACAGAGTCCTTAGCATCATCATTAGCTGGGATAATGTAATCTACATTCTTAGGATCAGAGTTAGTATCAACGATACCGAATACAGGGATACCGAGACGAACAGCCTCCTTAACAGCGATGTGCTCCTTCATTACGTCAACAACGAAGAGTGCGCTTGGAAGACGAGTAAGGTCAGCGATAGAACCGAGGTTCTTCTCCAACTTAGCACGCTGACGGCTGATCTGAAGCAGCTCGCGCTTTGAAAGGTTAGAGAATGTACCATCATTCATCAACTTGTCGATGTTTGTCATTTTCTTAACTGCCTTACGGATTGTAGGGAAGTTGGTGAGCATACCACCAGCCCAACGCTCGTTAACATAAGGCATATTTACAGAAGCAGCCTTATCAGCTACAACTTCCTTGGCCTGTTTTTTAGTAGCGACAAACAATATCTTCTTGCCTGACTTTGCAATACCCTTAAGAGCCTCAGCAGCCTCGTCAATCTTAGCTACAGTCTTGTTAAGGTCAATGATGTGAATACCATTGCGCTCCATGAAGATATAAGGAGCCATTGCTGGGTTCCATTTACGCTTGAGGTGACCGAAGTGGCAACCTGCCTGAAGTAACTGGTCAAAATTTGTTCTTGCCATTTTCTTTTTCTTTTTTTAATTGTTTACTTTCTTTTTAATTCTACAGTTCTACCTACTTTACAAGTAGAACATCATTTGTTAGAATCAGCTGGCAAGTAACCACTGTGTGGGTCTTGCCAGTTTAGATACTAAACTTATCAGCTTGCGCCAAATATTAACGCTTACTGAACTGGAAGCGACGACGAGCCTTTGGCTGACCTGGCTTCTTACGCTCAACAGCACGGCTATCGCGTGTGAGGAAGCCTGCATCCTTCAGCACCTTCTTGTCATCAGCATTAACCTTAACGAGTGCACGAGCGATAGCAAGACGAAGAGCCTGACTCTGACCTGTGTAACCACCACCATCGAGGTTAACCTTAATATCATACTTACCCTCAGCTTCGAGCAACTGCAGAGGCTGCTTTACAACATACTGCAGAATTGCAGATGGGAAATATGTTTCAATATCTTTCTTGTTAATTGTGATCTTGCCTGTACCCTCTGAAAGGTAAACACGAGCTACAGCGCTCTTGCGGCGACCAATTGCATTAATTAATTCCATCTTCTAATTACTTATACTGGTTAATATCAATTGTCTTTGGCTGCTGAGCTGCCTTATCGTGCTCTGCACCTTCAAATACATAAAGATTAGTAATGAGCTTACGGCCCAGACGACCCTTAGGGAGCATACCCTTTACAGCGTGACGAATAATCTTATCAACACCATCCTTGCGAGTACGAAGCTCAGCAGGAGTGTTAAAACGCTGACCACCAGGGTAACCAGTATAACGTGTGTAAACCTTATCAGTCTCCTTCTTACCAGTGAAGACTACCTTCTCGGCATTGATAATGATTACGTTGTCTCCACAATCTACATTAGGTGTGAAGTTTGGTTTGTACTTTCCGCGAATCAACTTAGCAACTTTAGAGCAGAGACGACCTACAACCTGATCGGTAGCATCAACTACAACCCACTCCTTCTTAGCTGTTTCCTTGTTAGCGGAAATAGTCTTGTAACTTAAAGTGTCCATTTTAAAATTTAAATTTACTACTAAAAAACTTAATTAACAATCTATGATAACAGAGACCTCGCGGCGCCTCCAGTCTAAAAGAGACCATCCACAGCATTCTCTCTGATGCCACAGCCGATTCACTAACTGCCAAGTCCGGCCAAAGAAATGGCTATTAACACAACTGTAGCTGCAAGGCTACTAAGTATCACCTCACAATCGGACTGCAAAGGTACATATTTTATTTATGAGAAATTTATCCACGCATCGCAAAAATATCGTTTTTACGATATATTAACTATATTTTATTTATTTAACTTCAACTTTTTATAATATAGCTTCTAAAAAAATAAAAGAAATAATGAAGAATGAGAAGATAAAAAACAGAGGGGCTGGCGGAGGTTTCAACCTTTCAACTGCTGAAACCTCTTCTGACATTTCTTCTTATAACTGCACTTAAACCACTTCTTTTGATATTTTCGGAAAGTATATACAACAAAAAAGCAGATTGCATCAACAACAGAATGCTTTCCTTCAACATAAAGCGTTTCGGGGATATTCACAAAGTACAGATCGGCTACGGTATCAAACGCCGAAAATGGTTTCTTTACTTTTGTCAAAAGCCATTCTTCTGCCATAAACCTATTCTTACGTTTGGTTTCATCACTCAACCTATCCAAAGTAGCAAAATAATCAGAGCGTGCCCACCAGAAATTACCGGCGTACATTCTGTTTACGAATGGAGGGAACAGATAGCTTCCATAAGTTTCATATCCATTCAACAAAGTATTTACAGCCACATTCCATCTGTCGAATATAAAATACTCCATCATTCTTCGCCACGAAACTATCTTACGTCTGAAAGCAAGAAATAGTTTGTCTTTTGTATCAAAAGTCTGATAGGAAATGCCCTTAGTATGAAAATAGTAGAAAAGAAAGTCTTCATGCTTACTCTTTTCATACATGTAGTCAAGAGCTGGGTATTCAAAGCAACCTGGATCGTTAGAAATAGAGATTATTTCAATTTTATCATTATCAAAAATTTCACGTAGTCTTACTATATCTTCCTCTTTAGTTGCTATACAACTGATATATAGTTTAGTTGTTGCCTCTAACAATCTTGCCGAAACTAAATTACCAAACTGTTCCCTCACCATCGACTCCCAACCGTCGGCACAATAGATATGATACATTCCGTATATGGGAAGCGAAACCTTGGGACTATAATCCCACATAGAAAGGTCTTTTCTTTCCCACACAGCTAAAGTGCTTTTATATGCTCGCTGAAAAATATTAGGCATTACTCTTTTATTGACATTATTAGATGATAAAACATCGAACGAAGATCATATTTTGGTTTCCACCCCAAATCCTTTACCTTTTTAGTGTCAAGTCTAAGCTTTGTTGTTGGCGAATAGCCCATACCTTCTTTTAACTCTATAACCGGAGATATGTTTGGATTAAACTCCTTGCAAATGAAACGAGCCATATCAATGACAGAGATATAAGTATCTTCATTTGCCACATTATATGCTTCGCCATCTTTTCCTTTTATTGCAATATAAAAAAGAGCCTCTATAGCATCTATTGTATAACAATAGCAACGAGAGAGCTTACCTGCAGTATGAAGAACGATATTATTGTTATTTATCACACTTCGTGCAAACTGTGCAAAAACGCGATTATCATCCTTTGATATGCCAGCACCAAAAGTTTGAGCCAAGCGAGCTATCTTCACAGGAACAGCATACTCTTCACTATAAGACTTACAAAGACATTCCGACATGCGTTTTGCCAAGGGATAGCAACTGCGCACTTCCATTGGGTCAAGATATCCCTGTTTTTCTTCTGTCAATGGCTCAGCATCTTCGAAAACAGTTCCATAAACCTCAAGTGAAGATGCAAAAACAACCGAATCCAATGGATGGTCTTTTGCATATTCAAGTATCATCTCGGTTCCCTGAAGTCCTGTTTTTATCGTTTCCACAGGATGTTCAACAAAGAACTTAGATGCCGTAGGACTTGCAAAATGGAATATATAATCAGGCTTTTCATCAGGACAGAAAGCACTATTCTCCGAGAAATCAAAAACATAGTAGTGCAAGCACTCGCCAGCACCCCCAAACATACTTTCAGCCTTTTCTTTGCTTCTTACTACGGCTGTTATGTTGATATTCAAATGATAGCAACTATTCAACGCCTGCAAACATCTAAGCATACAAGAGCCCAACAATCCTGTTGCCCCTGTAATCAATATTTTCTTATTCTTAAAACATTCATATAAGGCAAAGCTATCAATCCAAGCCTTAATATCCTGTTCTTGTACCTTATTCATCATAAACCAAATATTTGCTGATCTTCATGAACCTTTATCATCGCACGAAGAACAAAGAAATCGGTAGGAGTAGTAATCTTTATATTCTCCATCGGACCTATAACAGTATCAAGCTTATGCCCATAATGACTCATCATCGTACATGAATCAATAAAGTCGTGCTTGTTCTCACTGATAGCTTTTCTATGTGCATCAAGAATATCCTTTAAGACAAAACTTTGCGGAGCACGAGCTATCAAAGAGTTTGCTCTCGACGGAATCTCAAGCGAGCCATCTTGCTGCTTCACAATAAAGGTTTCAGTAGCAGGCACACATGTTATACACGAACCACTTTTCTTTACCGTGTTTATATTATCCGTAATAGTCTCTTCGGTTATCAACGGACGAACACCATCATGAATAAGCACGCAAGCATTCTCACCATCAGCAATCTCTTCAGCTGCACAAAGTCCATTATAGATTGAATCCTGTCCCGTAGAGCCACCAGGAACAATCTTCTTCACCTTAGTAATCTCAAACTTACGAAGTTGTTTTTCCAAAAAAGGAATCCATTCCTCTATACATGCCACAACAATAGCATCTATATCCGGATGATTGTCAAACAACTCCAAAGTGTAGATAATTATCGGTTTACCATTCAAATTCAAGAACTGCTTAGGGCGAGACTTGGTGTGCATACGAAGTCCTGAACCGCCAGCAAAAATTACAGCTATATTCATAATTTTATCTTTAGATAGATGTTTCACTCTAAAAACTTTATGCTAACCTGATGTCTGTTCCGTTTATCACGAGGGGGTAGGTCCATATAGTTTCCATAGGCAATGCGACATATTTCCTGTGGATTAGCTGGAGCCTCAAACTCATAGTTCTCAAACATCAGTTTGCTATGTGGCACCATGAACTTACGTGGATTCTGCTCATAGAACCATGCACCATAAGAATGCATCATAATATCCTTCTTGCCAAAGATGCAGCCAACACCTCTAAAGCAAGGAAACACCACATTATGAAGCAACGAATAGCCTATCTGCGCCAATCGCAAATGCTTTGGAACCAAATCAAAATTTACAAAGCACGACAGTTTGGCAGCAAAGTGCTGAAGCCAAGGAATCATATTACCCTCGTATGGAAAGATATCAACATGAAGTCCTTTATATTTCAAAACCTCGAAAGAGTTTCTATCACGAATATCCATACTCTCATCCGCAACATGCTCACTCTTAAGGTCGCGCAAAGTCGCCCACTCCTTGAAATATCCAGGATCAGTATCATTATCTTGCAAAACATATTGAGGATGCGGATGCTCTTTCAAATAAGAACATAATCGTTTATAGTCCTTGTAGTCGACAACAAAATCTATATCATCGTCCCAAGGGATAAACCCTCCATGCCGCAAGGCTCCAAGCACATTTCCTCCATCTATTCTGCAAGGAATACCGAGTTTTCTCGCTGTTTCTTGCAGATAAATAGCCATATCAAGCATTCTAAGCTGAGCACGCCGTAGAACTGATCCATCAGGATTATACTCTTTTCTTAAATCCTCTTCGGTTTCGCCTGTATTATATATTCTTGCCATAAATTATTGTCGATTTTTTAATGATAGCAGACTGGAGAATTCAGCAAATAGTTCACTATAATGCTTCCGTTATAAATCAGAAGGAAAGAACCTGTAATAAAGACAACCGTTCTTATTGTCACTGCCCATCTATTTGATAGTCCCTTTAGAAGATAAGCTATCGAAATCGGAATAATAAATGCCCATCCGGCTGTCATTATATACACCTCGCATATTCCAAATCCTAACACAAGGTTTATGAACACATCACAAGCAAACCACGATAGAAGCATAAGCATATATCGTGAACGAATGCCCTTAACTACACCCATTACAAACAGCAACACAACAACAATCTCAACAAGATAGTTTATCCACCAGCTATAAGTAACAAAAACAGGACGATTCCACGACAAATCATTCAAGGCATAATCTTGATGTAACTGAATCGACTCACCAAAGAAATTTTCAATAAGCGTCTGTGTCCTTGGAGTAGATACATCCATCAGTTTTGTAATCAGTCCATCTCCAGCAGCCTTACCTTGATGAGCCTCTATCCATTTAGTGCGCTCTTTTTGGTGATTTGCAACCTTCTCTGGATTTTCTTTCTTCTTAGCTTCTTCTATCAAATGTATGGCTACCGACTGTGGCACTTCAAAAGCTTCATATTGATAGCGCTGAATACCAAACAAAGCAAGCAAAGGCAACAAAATGCCAAAGAAAATATATTTGGGTTTAAAAAACTTTTTACCATTAGTAAACAGTCCTGCTAATATTGTCTTTGCGCCATTAGAAAGAGCCATTCCAGAAGTGAAGAAAAGCAACAGAAAAGACTGCCAAGTGGCAAGTACATCATTGTTTTTCATCTTTTTACCCACAATATATAGCGTCATGAGCAGAAGCATTAATGAAAAAACAAAATGGTCGGGCACCATAGTTGGAATAAGAATATGAGCAAAAGAGAAAAAGAATACCGTTAGCAACGTGGAGTCGGCTCGCTTCAATTCCATAATCTCACGTAATATGCGATACATGAAAACTACCGAATAGCAAGAGGCAAGAACAATCAGTATGCCCATGAAATACACTGCAAAATTATATCCCACCGCATCTATCAACCAATGATTGAGCAGATACATTGGATATAGGAAAGTCAAATACAAAGGATGACGCATAGTATCAAAATGTATGCGCAATCCAGAAATGGTTATCCACGACCAGTTGTCATATCCCGACATCTGGAAATGCTTTGTAAAAACAGACCAAAAGCCACCATGAAAAGGTTTTGTGTACCAATCGTAGTGACTGTATATAACGAGGGCATTAAACGCAAAAAACACCATTAGCATTATCAACACCAATAGTCTTTCCTCTTTTTTTATTCTAAAAATAGACTTCATATTCTTGTTCTATTTGGCAAAAATACCACTTTTCTTTTGAACTTCAAACAATAAGTACTATTTTTGCAGCTATAATCGTAAATATTAATGGCTAATAATCTTAAAGATAAAACAGCAAAGGGATTGTTCTGGGGCATGCTGAACAACGGCACGATGCAGATACTGAATATAGTTATTGGTATATTCCTTGCCCGACTATTATCTCCTGCCGACTACGGATTGGTAGGAATGTTAGCTGTTTTCACCGCTATAGCCAGTGCATTACAGGAAAGTGGTTTTTCAGCAGCTTTAACAAATATAGAAAAACCAACAGATAATGATTACAATTCTGTCTTTTGGTTTAGCACCATCATGAGTGTGCTGCTCTACACAATATTGTTTTTCTGTGCACCGCTGATAGCTGCATTCTTTCATCAGCCCGAACTGATTAACCTTTCACGATTTGTTTTCCTTACACTACTCTTCTCTGCATTCGGAACAGCACCAACAGCATATCTGTTCAAGAACATGATGGTAAAGGAAACAACAATCCTTCGAGTTTCCTCCCTGACTGTTTCGGGATGCGTAGGTATCTTTCTTGCCGTCAAAGGCATGGTTTACTGGAGTCTTGCATGGCAGCAATTCACATATATCGCCATGACAAGCATATGGCGTTTCTTTATCATCAAATGGCGACCAAGCATGCATATCGACTTTGCACCAATAAAGCGAATGTTCAGCTTCAGTTATAAGATACTTATTACCACGATTGTAAATCAGCTGAGCCAAAACTTGCTTACTTTGGTTTTCGGTCGTTTGTTCACGGCTAAAAATGTAGGAAACTTCACTCAGGCATTCAAATGGGACACCATGGCAAGTTCATTTGTTTCTGGAACAGTGGCACAGGTGGCACAACCAGTATTGGTTGAAATAAACGACGACAGCGAAAGACAAGTCAATGTCTTTAGAAAAATGCTACGTTTCACAGCTTTTCTTGCCTTCCCAGCCATGTTTGGTTTGGCTCTTATAGCCCACGAGTTTATCATCATCACCATTTCCGAAAAATGGATAGACAGCATCCCTTTACTCCGCATTCTTTGCATAAGTGGTGCCTTTCTACCCTTCTACACCATGTATCAGAATCTTGTTATAAGCAAAGAACGTTCTGATATTTATATGTGGTGTACTATTGGACTAATAGCCGTTCAGTTCATATTGGTTCTGCTCACTTATTCTTATGGAATGGTTTTCATGGTAACAGTTTATTCTGCATCAGTTATATTATGGTTGCTTGTATGGCAATACTATGCCAAGAGGCTTATTGGATTAAAACTCCTTGATGCAATAAAAGACATACTTCCTTTTGCCCTCATCTCAGCAGCAATAATGATTGCCTGTTACTATATCACATTGCCAATCGCAAACCTTAAACTGTTGCTGGCAACACGAATCGTTATGGCAGCAATAATGTATGTTGCCGTTATGAAAATCCTCAAGGTAAAGATGCTTGATGAATGTATAAACTTCATCAGAAAAAAGAAAGTTTAACGATAATTATAGTATTGCATCATTGGATAGAGAAAAGCCCTTATTGCTTTCACCACTCCCCCACCTGTGGTATGAAAGAGAACTTTCCTGTTCTTCACAAACAACCATTGCAGTTTTACAAACGCAACAAGTCCATCTTGCAGTTCAAGATGCAACATCTTTACCGTCTCCTTATAGTATTTATCCTCAGACGGTATTGCTTTTAAAAGCGCCAACCGGGCATGCCAGTATTTTCTTGCCTTAGGTCGCACTTTCTTATAGTTCATCACCGACCATTTAAGAATATAGAAAGCATTACCTACCGAAGGCAGATTCTTGCTGAAATCAGTATATGTTGTTGCCGATGAATGACGACGGAAATCAACCAAAACCTCATCACAATAGGCAATACTGCCAAATGCGCCAGCAGCCAGTTCTAAGGCAACATCGTAAAACGACACGTGATACAGTTCGTTGTCCTCTGGCAGAATATCCGACACAAGTTCACGCCTAAACAACATAGTATGCCCAGGCAACCCTGAGAAGATAAGTCGCAACAGATTTATGTTCGGGCGACGAGAATCATAATGAGCGAAAGAACCATCCGTAGAAAAAGGTTTTGAGTGACCTGCGCAAAGCAACTTATCGCCAATATTGTTTATCTGCAACTCAATCTTGTTCTTTCTCCAAATATCATCCTGATCGCTAATAGCAATATAGTCGCCAGTAGCCTTTCGCATAGCAGAAAAGAAATTCCCATTCACACCCTTCCCTGGCTGATTTCTGAACAGCTTTATATAGGAATACCTTTCAGCATATTCCTGCAGAATCTGCCAAGTGCCATCCTTTGAATCATCATCCTGTATGATCAATTCATATATAGGGTATGTCTGATTTACAATGGAGTCCAGCTGCTCTTTCAGAAACCTCTCCCCATTATAAGTACACATAACAACGGAAACCTTCTTTTCTTTACTCATCACATTCTATTTAAATGCAAAGCTACACACAATATTTTAAATCTGTGCCTTCCACCATAATTATTTTATACTTTTTCGGTTCAGTAGCAAAAAACAGTGTTGAGATTTAGATGTTTTCTTCTTGACACAGAATTTACTGATATTCAAAATTCCTTAGTTAGAAAAATATTACTACCCTACTAGGAAAAATTTACGCTCTAACTGGAGCGTAAAAATTTCCACAGTTTACCATTCTTTTTCTCTACAGCAACATATATTATAAACTTTCATCGGTAAGCAATATAATAATCGGTTCTCAATTTAGTTCCTTTTGCATCATAGGTGTAGAGCACTCTGCTTCCGTCAAGGAAGTCAACTCTACTCGGCAAATTTATACAATTATATTCAATGTTGCAAATTCCATGGTTCAGCTACCTTTATCTGCGCATCAGAATCAGTAGAAAAAATAATCTTATCTGCTCCAGCATCACCATTAGATAAATTTGTTATGGTATAAAAATCATTTCTTCGTAAAAAATTATATGATTTTTTCCCTTTTCTAAAACGTTCTATTTTTAGAATTGAATTATCAGCATTTTCCAATTCGTATTTACATGGAATAGAATCCAGCTTTATACATTTATCACCTCTATAGCCTTGCTTACAGGTTATGAAATAAGAATCATTTTTCATTTCTATATATAAGCACTTAATCTCGTGCTTAGAATATACTGTTTTATTTTCTATGCTTATAGAGATATCGTTTCCATTACAAGAAACAGCAACTGTAGCATAAAGCATAAAAAGCTCTTAGCCATTCATTTCCTATAACTTACCAATACTTTGACTATACATTAACTCTATCATAACAATATCTGTTGTCCGTTTGTTGTTCGATTGTTGTCCGTTTGTTGTTCGTTTACTTAACGGACAACAAACGAACAGCAAACGAATATTATTCTTAGGAACATAGGAAGAAATGTATTGTTAGGTTATTGAAGTTTAGTAAGTGAATATTTACTCTAAAATATTATCAAGAATTAGAGAATTAGAGAATTTTTAGGCTAACGACCCTATGTTTCTAATTAATTCTACTTGAATTCATAAGAATTATAAGACCATGCAAGGGCGCAAGCCAATTCTCAAATTCTTAAATTCTTG